>Ga0206119_100102_pt1 | contig 73326 bp, 69 predicted proteins | sample 3A50Ametagenome_FD_148608 | JGI IMG/M metagenome (GOLD analysis project Ga0206119, IMG submission 148608) | Enriched microbial communities from leaf-cutter ant dump, University of Wisconsin, Madison, United States - 3A50A | ecosystem: Environmental > Terrestrial > Nest > Insects nest > Nest dump...
CGGCATCGCGAGGGCGACGATGAAAATCGGCATGGCCAACCTCGCCTACAACATCACGCGCTATGCTTGGCACGAGAAAAAGGCGGCGGCTGCGTGACGCGGCGCCTGGCGGAGGCCATCACCGCCCCCGAGCGGTCCATCGTCATTGCATTGCAGAGCCATACTTCCGCTGAAGATCAGCCCTCAACTCGACCTTGACCGGTAATTCGAGGTCTCCATTTGAAGTAGCGGCTGCGACGGAACTGGTCCGGCGCGATGTCGAGCAGGCGGTAGAGACCGGGCGCGCCGCGCCTGAGATGGAAATGATAGACCGGATCCAGAAGATACGCGCCGGGAAGATATTGCTCGGCGACGTAGCGGAAGACGTCAGGCCCGCGCACGCTCCGGTAGAGCACATCGGGCACATTGGTGCCGACGAAGACGATGACGACCACATTGTCATAGTCCATGCAGGCGCGCAGGTACTCGGCCAGCGTCGGATAGAAATCGCTGTTCCCGACCCTGTCGATCACCTGCGCCAGCCTGTCGAAGACCGTCTTTGTCACAGAGAATACCCCGTTGGGGGTATATACCCCTTTATGCCCTGACATATTAGATTAAATCGAGAAAATAGGGGTATATCATTCGGCGGTCTGCAACAGGCGCTGGGAGAAGGTCTCGCGATCGTGAAGAAAAGCGTCGTCCACGACGCCATGGCGGTAGTCGGCTATACATTTCCCTGGCACGCGCCGGCGGGCGGCGCAGTCGATCTGCATCTTTCCACCGACTCGGCCGTGCGCGCCGTACGTCTGACGCGCCTCGACACGCCCGAACCTCAGGTCATGGACTGGCCCGTAAAGCGGCTCGGCGATGCGCCCGGGCATGAATGTCTCGACCTCGGTTCCTTCCTCCGCATCGGCGCGGCGCAGGTAGCGGCTGCCGGTAATATCGAGGGCATATCCTTTGAGGTCTTCCTCACCCGTAATCATGGCGAGCGCGTCCTCGTCGAGACCGACAGTTTCGCGCTTCTCGTGAATGACGGCGGCCTGCGGTTCCGGCTGAGCGACAGGGTGCTGCTGTCCGACGAGCCGCTGCCGCAGCGCGCCTGGCTGCGTGTCGAGATCGGCTCGGCCGGGTCCGGCGTTGCGCTCGATATCGTCGGCGGCGACCTGCTGGCTCCCTTCAACCTGCATCGCGAATTCGACGAGAACTGGAAGGCGCCGGGTCGGGAACTGCTTTTCGGCGCCGGCCTCGCGCACGATCGCCCAACGCTCAATGCCAAGTTCGCTGCGGTGGCGCTGCGCCTTTCATCCGGCACCGCGTCCTGGACGTTCCCGACACGGTTGACCGACGCGCCGATCGTATCGTCCGGTGCCGCGCCGCTGGAGCTCGAAGCGATCAACCTGCCCGCCTTCTGCATGACCTCGCCGCGCTGGAACGGAACGAGCTTCGATCCCCGGCTGGTGCCGTCGCACTACGACGCGATCCATTGCCATGACGACGATCTGGGGCCGCTCGACTGGCCCGCGCGCTTCCGCACCGATCTGCCGGACGGTGCCGCTTCCGGCATCTACGCCTTCGAGGTCGAGCATGAACGCGGCACGGAGCAGATCGTCTTCTTCGTCGTGGCGAGTGTGCCGCGCAATCGGCTCCTGTTCCTGGTGCCGACCGCCACCTACCTCGCCTATGCCGACGAGTTCCTGCCCGAGCATCTCTATGAGTGGAAATGCGGGGACCGGGGGCAGCAGTTCGCGATCGATAACAATCTTCGTTCGCTCTACGACTATCACAGCGATGCCAGCGGCGTGTCGATCTGCTCCTACCGGAAGCCCAAGACGACGATCCGCGCCGACTACAACTACCCGCTGTGCGGCGGCCCGCACAATCTTCCGGTCGACCTGCACTTCCTGCGTTTCTGCCATGCCAACGGCATCGCCTTCGATCTGACGACCGATCATGCGCTGCACGAGCGGGGACTTGCGGGCCTCGAAGGCTACGCCGCAGTCATGACGGGCAGCCATCCCGAATACATGTCGGTGGAGATCGAGGACGCGCTGCGGCGCTTCGCGGCGGCGGGCGGCAGCATCGCCTATCTCGGCGGCAACGGCTTCGCCGGCAAGGTCGCGTTCAAGGACGACCTGATGGAACTGCGCCGGTCGCCGCTGGAGGCTGGCCGCACATGGGACGGGCCGGTCGCCGAACAGGCGCTTGCCATCACCAACGAGCCGGGCGGGCATCTGCGCGCCAGCGGACGCGGCGAATTCAGCCTGACGGGGGTGGCGATCTCGCTCATGGGCTTCGATCGGGGCCGCCCCTTCACCCGCACGCCGGCAAGCCGCGATCCGGCGGCCGCCTGGCTGTTCGAGGGCGTCGACAGTGATACGTTTGGGAACGGCGGCATCGTGCTTGGTGCCGCCGCCGGCTACGAGGTCGACGCGACCGACGCGCATCTCGGCACCCATCCCGACACGATGGTGATCGCCCGCGCCGACGGCTTTCCCGACAGCTTCGTGCATGATGCGACCCGCTGGTACGAGGGCGGCGAGCCGCAGCGCGAGGACCGCCGCTGCGCGGAGATGACGCTGCGCCCGCTGGCGTCCGGCGGACTGATCTTCTCGGCCAGTTCCGTTGCCTGGCTCGGCGCTTTGCCGGCGTCGGGCATGAACGAGGTGGGCCGGATAACGCTCAACCTGCTGACCAGGCTGAGCGCCGCGTCCACCGACAAGACCAGCGAAGAATGACGATAACCACAATGGGAGCAAGGAAAAGATGATGACTATTCGCAAGCACATAGTCGGGGCCGTCGCGGTCGCCGCACTTCTCGCCGGCGCGCTGACGATGCCCCGCGCGGCTTTTGCCGAGGACCCGGCCGTCGAGCCAGGCGTGTTCAAACTGGCGATCCAGCCCTGGCTCGGCTACGGCATGTGGTACATCGCCAAGGAGAAGGGCTTCTTCAAGGCCAACGGCCTCGAGGACGTCGAACTGGTCAATTTCGTCGAGGACAAGGACATGGGCGCGGCGATCGCGTCAGGCCAGGTCGACGGCGACAACGAATCCATCCAGCAACTGCTGGTCAAGGTGCAGGCGGGCATCCCGCTCAAGGGCGTCCTGTTGATGGACGCCTCGACCAAGGCCGACGCCATCCTGGTGAAAGGCGACGACATCAAGACGCCGGCCGATCTCAAGGGCAAGCAGGTGGCGTTCGAGAAGGGCGCGACCAGCGACCTGCTGCTGAACTACATCCTGCAGAAGAACGGCATGACCATCGGCGACATCAGCGAATTGCCGATGCCCGCCGCCAATGCCGGCACCGCCATCATCTCGGGCACCGTCGGCGCGGCGGTCACCTACGAGCCCTACATCTCGACGGCGCTCGCCGCCGACAAGAGCATCAAGGTGCTGGCAGAGGCCGGCGAGGCTCCTGGCCTGATCAGCGACATGCTGACCATTCCCGAAGACGTGCTCAAGAACAAGCCGGGGCAGGTGCACGCCCTCTTGAAGAGCTGGGACCAGGCGCTGGACTTCTACCGCACCCACACAGAGGAAGGCCGCGCCATCATCTCCAAGGGCGTCGGCGCCGAACCGTCCGAGTTGGCCACCGCCTTCGACGGCGTCTCCTATTATTCGGTCGCCGAGAGCCAGGACGCGCTGAACGGCGTCTTCAAGACTGAGACCTATCCGAGCATCGTCAAGGCGGCGCTCGCCGCCAAGATGATCGACAAGGACGTCCCCTACGAAAGCGCCGTCGACGCCAGCGTGTCGACAGCGAAGTAACGGCCGGCGGCGCCGGCTGACCGGAGAATTGGACCGCCGCGTTCGAAAGGATGACGGCGGTCCGGACCGGTCGCGCTCCCGAACCGGCATCGGGCATCGCCTCCCGCGAAGGCCAGCGCGAGCCTTCGCGCGACCGATGTCGGGCCGATATCCGGCAAGAGCGGAACAACCAGACCCAAGAGAACGCCATTCATGGACGCCATCGCATTCCACGACCTCAGCAAGCTTGCGCCGGCGCAGCGGGCGGCGCTGCTCGCGCGCACCGAAGCCGACCTTTCGCCGTATCTGCGCGCGGTCGAGCCGATCATCGCCGCCGTCCGCGAGCAGGGCGACGCCGCGCTTGTCGATTGCGCCCGGCGTTTCGACGGTGTGGCGCTCGACACGCTGAAAGTGCCAGTCCAGGCCATAGGCGAAGCGGAGAAGGAACTGGACGACCGCCTGGTCGAGGCGATCAGGCTTTCGGTCGGGCAGGTCAGGCGCTTCCACGAAGCGCAGATGCCCGAGGAACTGTGGCTGTCCGAGCGGACGCCGGGCGCCATGATCGGCGACCGCTGGACGCCGATCGACTCCGTCGCCTGCTATGTGCCGCGCGGCAAGGGGTTCTTTCCCTCCAGCGCCATCATGACCGCGGTTCCCGCCACGGTGGCGGGCGCCGGCCGCGTCGTCATCGTGACCCCGCCCGGGCCGGACGGCACCGCCGATGCGGCGACCCGCTTCATCGCCTCGCTCATCGGCATCGACGAGATCTATCTGTGCGGCGGCGCGCAGGCAGTGGCGGCGGTGGCCTTCGGGACGCAAACCGTGCCGCGCTGCGCCAAGATCGTGGGACCGGGCAGCCCCTGGCTGAGCGCCGCCCGGCAACTGCTGTCGAGCCGCATCGATCCCGGCAGTCCCGCCGGTCCCAGCGAACTGATCGTCTATGCCGACGACACCGTGCCGGCGGAACTCGCCGCGCTGGAACTGCTGGTCGAATCCGAACACGGGCCGGATTCCTCGGCCTTCCTGGTCACGGCAGACCCGAAGGTCGCGCGCGCGGCGGCGGCCGCCATCCCCGGCCTGTGGGAGAAGATGGGTGACTACCGCGCCGGCTTCTCGCGCACCGTCCTTGGCGGCGACAAGGGCGGCATCGTGCTTGCCCCGTCGGTCGAGGCGGCGTTCGATTTCATCAACGACTATGCCGCCGAACACCTGGCTGTGCTCTCGACCAATGCGTTCGACCTTCTGCCGCTGATCCGCAACGCCGGCGAAATCCTGCTCGGGCCGCATTCGGCCATTCCGATCGCGAATTTCGTGCTGGGGCCGAGCCATGTGTTGCCGACGGGCGGCCGGGCTGCTACCGCATCGCCGCTGTCGGTGTTCGACTTCCTGAAGCGCTCCTCGATAGCCTATGTCTCGCGCGCCGCCTATGAGCGCCTGGCGCCGGCCGCCCGGGCGTTCGCGCATTACGAGGGCTTTCAGGCGCACGAGAATGCCGTATCGGAAATCCGGCAGGACATCCTCTCGCGCGCCCCGGCCGCAGATCGGTGACAAGGACATGAGCGATCCAAACGCGAAAAGTCAGGCTTCGGGAAGGGCGCCCGCCCGGCGCCGTCGCAAGTCCCTGCTCTCCATGAGCGCGGAGTTTTCGACGCCGACCTATGTCGGCATCGCGGTCTGCGCCTTCCTGCTCTTGCTCGCGGCGTGGACGATCGTCGCCATGCTCGGGCTGGTGCGGCCGATTTTCCTGCCATCGCCGCTCGCCGTGGTCACCAAGCTGGTCAAGCTGGCCCAGGACGGCACCCTCGGCAACGATGTCGCGGTCAGCGTCTACCGCATCAGCATCGGTTTCCTCATCGCCTCGGTGATGGCGCTCGCCACCGCGATCCTGATCGGCGCCTATCGCTTCTGGGAAGCGGCGATCGAGCCGATCCTCGACTTCGTCCGCTACATGCCGGTCGTGGCCTTCGTGCCGCTGTCGATCCTGTGGAGCGGCACCGGCGACGTGCAGAAATTCCTGATCATCTGGATCGGCACCTATTTCCAGCAGGCGCTGATGTTCAAGGACAATATCAAGCGCGTCCCTCCGGATTTCGTCGGCTTCGGCCGCACGCTCGGCATGAGCGATTTGCGCGTGCTGATGCGCATCGTGGTGCCTTCGGCCATGCCGCAGATCTGGGACACGCTGCGCATATCGCTCGGCTGGGCCTGGACCTGGGTGACGCTCGCAGAGCTGGTCGCCGCCAATTCGGGCCTCGGCTATCGCATCACCGTCGCCCAGCGCTACCTGCAGACCGACATGGCCATCGGCTACATCCTCGTCCTCGGCGTGCTCGGCCTCGCCACGGACCAGATCATGCGCTTCCTCGGCCGGCAGTTCTTCAAATACGAGAAGAGGAGCTGAGATGGCACAGCATCCCAAACTGAAGATTTCGGGCCTGAACAAGTCGTTCCGCAACGGCACGGTCAGGGCGCTTTCCGACATCAACCTCGAGGTCGCCGACAACGAGTTCGTCTCGCTGGTCGGTGCCTCGGGCTGCGGCAAGAGCACGCTGCTCGCCATCATCGCCGGCCTGCAGGACAGCGACGACGGCGACGTTCTGGTCGACAGCAAACCCATCTCCGGTCCCGGTATCGACCGCGGCGTGGTGTTCCAGTCCTACACGCTGCTGCCCTGGCTGACGGCGCAGCAGAACGTCGAGTTCGCCCTGCGCGAGACGCGTCACGACCCGAAGGAAATCACCGAGATCGCCCGCCGGCATATCGAGCTGGTGAAGCTGACGCGGTTCGCCGACAGTTTTCCGAGCCAGCTCTCTGGCGGCATGAAGCAGCGTGTCGCGATCGCGCGCGCGCTCTCCTACCGCCCCAAGATACTGTTGATGGACGAGCCGTTCGGCGCGCTCGACGCGCTGACGCGCGGCCAGATGCAGGAACTGCTGATGCAGATCTGGCAGGAGCACAGACTGACCGTGGTTTTCGTCACCCATGATGTGAGCGAGGCGGTCTATCTCTCCGACCGCATCTTCGTCATGGGCCTGAATCCCGGGCGCATCAAGGAAACCATTCCCGTGCCGTTCGACAGGCCGCGCGCCAGCGAGGAAGGCCATGATCCGAAGCTCCTGGAACTGCAGGCCCGGGTGCTGAGGTCCATCCGCGAGGAAACCGCCAACCACGAAACGCTGGCCTGACCCGACGCCGCGGCCGCTCCGATGAACGACCCTCTCCGCTTCCCCGGCGTCGTTCCCTCAGCCGCCTTACCGGTGTCGGTTGATTCCATCCGGCTGCGAAGGTTTTAAAGAGCCAGTCGCGCAACCGTTCCCGTTGCATCGGAATGGAGGGTAAAGGTTCCGCCCAGGGCTTCGCTGCGCGCCCGCATATTGGCAAGGCCGCGTCCGCCGCCCCGGGTGAGCGCGCTGGCATTGTCGATGCCGACGCCGTCGTCGATGACCAGGATGACGAATGAGGGGGTTGTCCCGGCCGCGGAATCCGGCTGCAAGGCCGCGTCGGAGCGTTCGATCCTGAACGTCACCACCCTTGCCTGGCCGTGCCGCACGGCATTGGTGATGCATTCCTGGACGATGCGGAGCACATGGAGCGTCGCTTCGGCGGACAGGACGATGTCCTCCACACCCGGCCCGAGTTCCCAGCGCGTTTCCACGCCGGTGGCGGCTAGGCGGGGGTCCAGCCGGTAGCGCAGGTTGGCCAGCGCATCGGCCAGCGTCGCCGTACTGGGGCCGCGCGCGTCGAGAAGCAGGTGGAGTTCCTCCAGCGAGCCTCGCACTGCGTCCTCGACCTCGCCGGCTGCGATCTCGCCCCGGGTAAGACCGCTCAGCAACAGCGACAGCCGGGTCCCGACGCCGTCGTGCATGTCGCGCATCAGCCGCATCCGCTCCTGCGTGCCGATCGCCTCGCGCTCGGTGGCGCGCCTGCTTTCGTACATGGCTTCAAGGTCGCGGCGGGCCGCCGCGACACGGGCCTCGAGAAGCTTGTTCATGTTCCCGAGCGCCGCCCTGGTCTTTGCCATGTCGTCCGCCAGCAGCACGCTGGTGATGATGAGGACGAGGGGGAAGCTCAGCGCCATCCACAGCACGCTGGAAAAGGAGCCGGTTCCCTGTATCCACAGGATGTCGTGGACGGCCGGACCGATCTGGCCGAGCACGCCGACCAGCAGAACGACGCGATGGAGCGTCGGTCTTGCGAACGTGCCATAGGCGAAGACCCCGACGCAGAACAGGCCGACGACAAACAGCGGAATGTACCAGAGCCACGGCGCCAGTGCCATGAAGCGGGCGGTCGGCACGGCAAACAGCATGATCGAACCGGCGACCGCGAAGACCGCCAGCGCGATCTCGAAGGCGCGCCAGCGATAGTCGCACAAGCGCAGCAGGAAGACGAAGATGAAGCAGAGCGACCAGCCGAGGCTGGCGCTGACCAGCGGCCACCAATAGGCGACCGGCAGCGGAAGAAAGTCGAACAGGCCGTGGAAATTGCGCAATCCGAAGAGGATCGACCCCGCGCCGAACAGCCCGTAATTGGTCGAGCCGACGGGATCGCGCAGCCAGTTGAACAGCAGCGGTACGGCAAGGATGACGACGGTGAGATTGGCGATCCACAACAGGTCGACCTGGAAGAACCACCGCAGGCGATAGGCGTCGCCCAGCAGGTCGCGTGGACCGACATAGATCTCCGAAAGGCCGGCGCGGCTGTTCGCCAGTCCCGTGACGGATATGACGATGCTGTTGTCGCCGGCGTGGAGGTTGCCGGCAGGCAGGACCAGATATACGGGGCGGTTCCAATGCCAGGAGGCGTTGCCGATACCGCCGGGCTCGGTGAGCGGCGCGCCATTGATCTCGATGGCACCGTGATTGCTGAGACGCGGCACGTAAAGGGCGCGATCCGCCAGCGCACCCGGCTCGACGCGGACAGTGAAGCGATAATGTCCGGTTCCGCCAAATCCGGGATGCTTCCTGTTCCATGGATCCGGCAGGCCGACCGGCGACTCCGATAGCGAAGCGCCCGAAAGAGAACCGCCCTCGGAGGACCCGCCATCGCCGGGAACCAGCGTGAGCGCGGCGTCGCCCAGCCGCCACGGCGACAGGCTCGCGGACGGCGTCAGCGACCCTGCTGCCAACGGCGCGACCAGCAAGGCGAGGATGATGCCGATCACCAGGACCAGACGACGCGCGCCCGTACGCCCGACGATCTCCATTTTCGGCCGGCTCAAATCAGTCCCAGGGCGGACGCTTCGAAGACGGCTTCGCCGCGCGAGCTGACTTCGAGCTTTCGATAGATGGCCTTTGCATGGCCACGGCTGGTATGCGGCGACATATTGAGGAACTTGGCGACCTCGACGAGCGTGAAGCCCCTGGCGACAAGCTGGAGCACCTCCATCTCACGCGCCGTCAGTCCGGGATCGTCCGAATCCGCCGCTTCGCCGTCCCCGGCCGGTAACTGTGCCGGTGACTGTGCCTGGTGTCCGACCGGTTGACGGCCCATGCCGCCGCGTCCGCGCTGGACGGCGCCGAGGATGTGGCGCGCGATTTTCGGGTCGATCGGAGAATTCCCGGCCCGCAGCTCATCGATCGCGGCGATCCACTGATCCGGCGCGCTCTCCTTCAGCAGGTATCCGGTGGCACCGGCGTAGATGGCCGCAACCACATTGGCCTCGTCGGCGAAAACGGTCGCGACAAGGATATCGGCTTCGGGCTGATGCCGGCGAGCCGCCCGGATGACGTCGATACCCGAGCCGTCCGGCAGGCCGAGATCGACGATCATCAGATCGAAGGGAGTTTCCTGAACGGCCCGAAGCGCCTGTGCCAGGTTGCCGCACGCGGCGACGATCCGGTATTCGGCGCGGCGTTCGATGATCGTCCGGATCGCCTGCTGCCAGTATGGATCGTCTTCAACAACGAAGAGCCGCATCTCCACGATCTCACCCCCTCCGCCCGGCAATCCGCAACCGGGTCGTCCGGCTTTCTGCCGGGGATACGGAACGGATGCAAATCCCCATAGCCGCGCCTGCCGGGACCGCCAAGCCGGCCGAAGGGTAGAGCAGCCCGCAGGCATCAGGCAAGTTTCAAACGTCGCGACGATCGAAGAAAGCAGCGATGAGAAGCAGGCGTCGACGGCGCGATCCTACATGTTGCTCGCAGGCCGGTAGGTCGGGGGCTTGGGCTTGTATGCCGGAACCTGGCGCATGGCGCGTGGCTTGCCCGTCGTCAAGGCTTTCGGCGCAGGCCGGGCGCTCTTCAGCTCCGTGGCGTGAACCGCCTTGAACCGGGCAAGCAGCACGGTCATGAAGTCGCGTGTCCTGATCATGGGCGTCTCCTCCACACCCTCCGCGAACGCAATCTGCCCACAGCTTGCAGGATGCCGCAATAAACTTTGACATGACGACGGGCCGGATATGCAGAATCTTCCCGCCGGCGCCTCACGACCGGTTGAGATCAACACCGCGCGTGCTGGCTTGGCGCCCGCTCCGTTAAGGCGCATCGTTCCTGTTCGCCAGGGCGATGTGACAGCAGCCGGAACCGTGGCCGGGCGTCCAGGTCACGTTCTCGAACCGGATGCCGGTCGCCTCGAACAGGCCCCGGTCGAAGGCGCCGGCAATGCGGCAGAGAGTCGCCAGCTTTTCGTCGCCGACGCCTGCCTCGACCCAGGCGTCCTTGAGCGGACAGCGCTTCACCTTGAAGGCGATGCTCGCGTCGGTGCGCTCCACCTCGGTCGGATACATGCGGCCGTCGTCGGGGCTGACGGCCAGGAACGCCTCGCCGATGCGCCGGGCTTCGTTCGGGCCGAAATCCGCGAACGCCACAGCCGCGACCTCGCGGCCGCGCTTTTCGATAGCGCGGACAAGCAGTTCTTCGGCCTTGTCCGCGCCCAGTTCCGCCGTCAGTTCGTCCAGCATCAGCCGGTAGAGATCGGCACGGTTGCGGAAGGCCGCGTCCAGTTCGCGCGACAGTTTCTCCGCCCTGGCGGCGTTGACGTCGATCTCGGTCATGATGCGTCCTGACGTGTCCTGTGGAGTCTCGGTGCCGCCGCCACCAGCGCCTTGCCGATGGCCGATTGCGGCGTGTCGATGATTTTGCGCGCATCGCCCTGCTCGGCGATCCGGCCACGGTCGAGAAGGATGACGCGGTGCGCGACCGCCCGCACCAGTCCAAGATCGTGGGCGATGAAGAGATAGGCGATCTTCTCCTCGCGTTGAAGATCGAGCAGCAGCTCGACGATCTGCGCGCGCACCGAGACGTCGAGCGCCGAGACCGCTTCGTCCAGCACGATCAGGGACGGCTTCGTGGCGATGGCGCGGGCGATCGCCACGCGCTGCCGCTGGCCGCCGGAGATTTCATGGATCGCCCGGCGGGCGAGGCTCGGTTCCAGCCCGACGCGTTCGAGCAACTCGGCGATGCGGCGCGGCCGTTTCGAGCGTGGTGCGACGGCGTGGATGCGCAGCGGATCGTCGAGAACCCGCGCCACCGTGGCGCGCGGGTTGAAGGCGGCGAGCGGATCCTGAAACACCATCTGCAGCCTTGCGCGCCGGGCGCGCAGCGCCGCTCCGCGCAAGGCCAGCCAGTCATTTCCTTCGAAGGCGATCATGCCGGCGTCCGGCTCGATCAGCCGCAGCACCAGCCGCGCGACGGTCGATTTGCCGCTGCCGGACGGACCGGCAAGCGCCAGCGTTTCGCCCGGCTCCATCCGGAACGAGACGTCCTCGACGGCGGTGACGGTTTCGCCGCTGCGGGAGAAGCGCTTCGTCAGGCCCTCGACGGACAGGAGCGGGCCGTTCATCGAGCTGTTCCCGCCGTGCTTGCGACCAGCGGAGCCGCGTCGAGGCCGATATGCGCATCAAGCAGAGCGCGGGTATAGGCGTGGCGCGGCCCTTCGATCACCTGCGCGGCCGGACCGATCTCGACCGCCCGGCCGTGACGGAACACCGCGATGCGGTCGGCAAGTCCGGCCGCCAGCGCGATATCGTGGCTGATGAACAGCAGTGTCATGCCGTCCTCTTGGGTCAGCCGGCGCAGCAATGTTACGATCTCGGCCTGCACGATGGTGTCGAGCGCGCTGGTCGCCTCGTCGGCGATCAGCAGTTTCGGCCCGGCGGCGATGGCCGCGGCGATGCAGACGCGCTGCTTCTGGCCGCCCGAGAGCTGGTGCGGATAGGCGGCGAGGGCGCCTTGCGAATCGGGAAGGCGGACGCGGCCGAGCAGGTCGGCCGCGCGGGCATAGGCCTCCTTCCAGCCGAGGCCGAGATGGGTGCGCGCAACCTCCGCCACCTGCTCGCCGATGGTCAGCACCGGATCGAGGCTGGCGGCGGGGTCCTGGAAGACGAAACCGATGTCGCGACCGTGCGCCGGGCCTCGTTGAAAGCCAGGCCACTCGATCTTCCCTTCGATCGTCGCGGAAGCCGGCAGCAACCCGGCGATGGCCAGCGCCAGCGTGCTCTTGCCCGAACCGCTCTCGCCGATCACCGCCAGCCGCTCGCCGGCCGCGATGTCGAGATCGGTCTCCATCAGGGCCGGCAGCGGGCGGCCCTTGTGCGCCGCCTCGCCGCCCTCGTAGGTCACGGTCAGGCCGCGGATGGAGACGAGCGGCATCCTTGCCGCCGGCGTGCTCACGACAGGCCTCTGCGCACCGCCGTGCCTTCGACCGCGCCTTCGCCGGCGAGGTAGATGCCGAGCACGGTGAGCACCAGCGCGACACCCGGCACGATCGACAGGAACGGCTGGGAACGCAGCACGGCGCGGCCTTCCGCGATCATGCCGCCCCAGGTGACGCGGTTGGGATCGCCGAGGCCGAGAAAGGACAGCGCCGCCTCGGTGAGGATCGCGGCGGCGACGATGACGGAGGACAGCGCCAGCACCGGCGGCAGCGCGTTGGGCAACACCTCGCGAAAGGCGATCTCGAGCGGGTGCATGCCGATGACGCGGGCGCCCGCCACATAGTCGCGCTCGCGGATCGACAGCACTTCGGCGCGCGCCACGCGCGCCGGGCCGGTCCAGGCCGAGAGCGCGATGGCCGCCACCACGACGCCGAGCGACGGGCCGACCACGCTGACGAAGGCCAGCGCCAGCAGAAAACCGGGCACGGTCTGGAAGGCGTCGGTGACGCGCATGAGCACCTCGTCCGTCAGTCCGCCGGCGAAGCCGGCCAGGGTGCCGACGACGGCGCCGATGGCGAGCGAGGCGGCGGCCGCCGCGAGCCCGACCACCAGCGAGGTGCGGGCGCCGTGGAACAGTTCGGCCAGCACGTCGCGGCCGAGCCGGTCGGTGCCGAGCGGCAGCGCCCAATCCTGGAACGGCGGCGTCAGCGGCGGACCGGCGATGGCCAGCGGATCGCTGGAAAACAGAAGAGGGGCGACAAGTGCCATCAGGGCGAGGGCGGCGAGGATGAGCGCGCCGGCAATCGCCTCGGGCGAACGGAAAAAGCGGGCCATGCGGCTCATGCCTGGGCCTCTCATGTCCGGGCCTCGCTCGTGCCGACGCGCGGATCGAGGAAGGCGTAGGCGATGTCGACGGCGAGGTTGACGAGAACGACCAGCACGGCGCTGACCAGGATGATGCCGAGCAGCAGCGGCGTGTCGCGCGCGGCGACGGCCTCCTGCGCCAGCCGGCCGAGGCCGGGCATCGAGAACACGCTTTCGATGACGACGCTGCCGCCGAGCATCTGCGCCGACTGCAATCCCAGCATGGTCACCAGCGGCAGCAGGGCGTTGCGGGCGACGTGGCGGATGACGATGCGGCGGCGCGGAATGCCGCGGGCGATCAGGGCGCGGACGAAATCCTGGCGCCAGACCTCGGCCATGCCGGCCCGCATCATCCTGAGGTAGAGCGCCAGGTAGATGAAACCGAGCGCTGCCACCGGCAGCACCAGATGGCTGGCGATGTCGGCGGCGCGGGCGAAGCCGGCTTTCCCGGACGCGATGCTCTCGATGCCGGCGATGGGCAGCCAGCGCAGTTGCACGGCGAAGACGACCGAGAGCACAAGGCCGAGCCAGAAGCCGGGGACGGCATATAGCGCCAGCGAGCCGATGGAGAGGATACGGTCGCGCGCTGAGCCCGGCCTGGCGCCGGCGACGATGCCCAGCAGGGAGCCGAGGCCGAACGACAGGGCGGTGGCGCTCACCATCAGGAGAAGCGTGTTGGGCAGGCGTTCCAGGATCAGGTCGCGGATCGGCCGCGAGAAGGCGACCGACTGGCCGAGATCGAGATGGGCGAGCGCCCACAGATAGTTCGCCAGCCGGGTCGGCTCGGACTGGTCGAGGCCCCAGTGCTGGCGCAGCGACTCCACCAGCCCGGCGTCGCCGCCGGTCGAGACGATATAGGCATCGACCGCGTCCCCGGGTGCGGCTTCGAGCAGGAGGAAGCTGCCGACGACGACGATCAGCAGCACGAAGACGGAGCCGATCAGCCGGCGGCGCAGCAGGCGGAGCGCGCGGGTCATTCCGGCGCTCCTGCTTCGCATGACGACGGCAATGGGACGCCACGCAGTATCTCCCACATGGCGGAGCGATTGCGTGCGCGTATACCCCCACCCCTGACCCCTCCCCTCAAGGGGGAGGGGAACTCGCCGTCATCGTTCCCTGTCGTGAAGCCTCGGCGGCCTTGGCAGCGGCGGGCGGAAGATCGTCCCCCTCCCCCTTGAGGGGAGGGGTCAGGGGTGGGGGTATCGGTTCGATCTTCTTCAGCAATGGGCATGCCAGACCTTACCTGCTGGCGAATGCCGTGCTCAAGCCGCCACCGTCACTACTGGTCCAGCCAGGTGTCGGCCCAGTTGGAGACCGCCCAGCGCGGATTGTCGGCGATGTTCTTGACCTTGTCGCTGGCGACCGAGATGAAGCTCCATTCGGCGACGTTGATGAGTGGCAGGTCTTCGACGACCTTCTTCTGGAAGTCCTTGTAGAGTTCGGTGCGCTTGTCGGCGTCCAGCTCCACCGCCGCCTTGGCGATGATGGCGTCCAGTTCGTCGTTGTGATAGCCGCCCTGGTTGGAGAAGGGCACGCCGTCGGGAATGCCGCTCTGCACCAGGATGGTGGTGGAGATCGCGGGATCGCCGCGGAACACCGGCGGGCCGACGGCGAGGTCGAAATCATGGTCGGTGTAGACCGCCTTGATGTGCGCGGCATCGTCGTTGTTGACCAGCCGCGCGTCGATGCCGACCTTGGCCAGCGCCTGGCGCAGATAGTCGCCGAACTGCTTCGTCTCGTTGAAATAAGGCGCAGGCAGCAGCTTCAGCGTAAAGCGCACGCCGTTGTCGGCGCGCTTGTAGCCGGCCTCGTCGAGCAGCGCGTTGGCCTTGTCGACGTTGAAGTCGTAGGCGGGCACGTCGGCCGTGTAGAATTGCGGGTCCGTGGTCGGTACCGGCCCGGTGGCCGCCTTGGCGTAGCCGAGGAACACCGTCTTGACGACGAAATCCTTGTCGATGGCGTGGGCGATGGCGCGGCGCACGCGCAGGTCGGCCAGTTCCTTGCGGCGGTGGTTGATCTCAACCACGAGCTGGTAGGTCAGGCCCTCGTAGCCCTTGGTGACGACCTTGAGGCCGGGGACCTTCGATATCCGGTCGAGGTCGGCCAGCGGCACGGCGGAGAAGGCGGCGAGCTGGATTTCCTCGGCTTCGAGGGCGCTCGCGGCCGAAGCACGGTCGGGCAGGACCTGATAGACGATCTCGTCGAGATAGGGCTCTCCCTCGCCCCAATAGTCCGGGTTCTTCGCCAGGCGGTAATATTGGCCGGGCTTGTATTCCGCGAACTTGAACGGGCCTGTGCCGACCGGTGCGTTGTTGGCCGGGTTGTCCTCGATCTTGCCGGTCTCGTAGATATGCTTCGGCACCACGCTGGAGAGCGCCGGCAGCGCGTTGCGGATCAGCTGGAAGGGCGTCGGCGCGGCGAATTTGAAGACGGCGGTGAGATCGTCCGGCGTGTCGACCGCTTCCAGATCCTTGAACACGGTGCGGCCGAGATTCTGCAGCGGCTTCCACACATTGAGCGCCGAAAAGGCGACGTCGGCCGAGGTGAAGGGCTTGCCGTCATGCCATTTGACGCCTTCGCGCAGCCTGAAGGTGGCCGAAAGCCCGTCCGGCGCCCCTTCCCAACTCACCGCAAGCCGCGGATCGAGCCCGTCCTTGCCGTCATAGGAGGCTTCGGCAAGCGTCTCGACCACCTTGCTGGAGACGAAGAAGACGCCGTTGGAGGCGACGATCGCCGGGTTGAGGTTGCGCGGCTCGGAATCGGCGGCGACGACCAGCCGCCCGCCTTTGGCCGGCGCCTGCGCGCGCGCCATCGTCGGCAGCGCGGTCGAGGCGAGCAGCGCGGCCGAGCCGGCAAGGACCTGGCGTCGTGAGAGCGTGAATTCTGACATGGGCTGGACTCCATCTGGCCGGCGACCGGCGCCTGCGCGGCCGATCGGCATCGCCGCGGGGTGATTATGGACCACGGCGCCGGTTGCGCCAGAGACGGAATTGGCGCGGCGGCGACCGCGGATGGAATATTTCTCCACGGCGCCTGCGGAAATTCAAGTGCCCGCAGCGGCGACGCCGATTTCGTCGCGGCGGCGGCCGCACGGCGTGCGAGAGGTGTCTTGAAAATATTCCTATTTCATCTACCGTGGTGACTGGTGGGACATTCCAACGGGAGATGACAGATGACCCACCAGGACCATTTCGACTTTATCCGCGAACCCGACCTGCGCCGGCCGCTCAAGCCGGAGCGCGTATTCTTCAGCCTGTTTGCCGGCGAAGCGGGCGGGCCGATCGTGGCCTGCCGCGAGAGGCTCATGCGCGAGCAGCGTATCTTCGGCAGCCGGATCGTTGAGGAGAGGCTTCACCTCAGTCTCTCCTTTCTAGGGGATTTCAAGCGAATCCCGAGCAAGGTGCCATACGGCGCCGGTCTGGCGGCTGACCGGGTCGCGATGCCGCCTTTCGAAGTGGTTCTCGACCATGCCGTTACCTTTGAAGGCGGTCGGCCCGGCCGATACGCGACGGTGCTTCTTGCCAAAAGCGATGCGCTGCATGACCTTGGCGGCAGCCTTTGTCGGGAACTCGGCCTGCAGCGCATGAAGGCCGGTGCCCTCACCGTGCCGCATGTCACGCTGTTCTACAGTCCGCGGCGCATCCGACCAACCCGGATCAAGCCGATCCGTCTGTGGATCGACCGGTTCTACCTGATCCATAGCGAACGCGGACTCAGCCGCTACACCATGCTGGGCTGCTGGTTTCTTGGCGGCACGCCGATCGCACCAGTCCATGCTGTGACGCCGCCACTAGCCTTTGGTTCGATGGCTGCTTAAGGTCCGTCGCGCTAGAAAGGCAGCCGTATTCGGATGCTGTCGCGGCAGGGAGGAAGATATGGATTTTTCGACGGTCGACCGGACCTATGCGCACGCCCGCGAAAACTTCAGGTTGGCGATCCCGGAAAGTTTCAATTTCGCCTTCGACGTCATCGACGACTGGGCGCGCCGCGATGACCATACGGCGGTGATCGCCGTTTCGCGCGACGGCGAGACGGTGCGGGAATTGCCGTTCTCGTATTTTTCCGAACAGTCCGGCCGTTTTGCCAACGCCCTCAAGGGCCTCGGCGTGACGGCCGGCGATTTCGCCTGCGTCGTCATCGGGCGCGTGCCCGAATGGTACACGGTGCTGTTCGGCTGCATGAAGGCGGGCGCGGTGTCGATGCCGGGCACCAATCTGCTCACCGCGCACGACATCGAATACCGCGTCAACCATTCCGGGGCGACGGCGGTCATCGTGACGCCGGAGCATTGCGAGAAGATCGACCGGATCCGTGACGCATGTCCCAGCCTGCGGCATTTCATCGTCGTCGGTGACGCGCGGCCGGGCTGGCTTTCGATGGAAGCGCTGATCGGGGCCGCTTCGCCGTCGCTCGACAGGGCGGCGTTCGGCACGACGCGCGCCACCGACATGATGATGGCCTATTTCACCTCCGGCACGACCTCGATGCCGAAGATGGTGCCGCGCGACCACGGCTATGCGCTGGCACACGCCGCCACCGGCCTGTTCTGGCAGGATTTGACGCGGTCGGACGTGCACTGGTCGCTGACCGACACCGGCTGGGCGAAGGCGGCCTGGGGAATCCTGTTCCCGCAGATGCTGCTCGGCACGCCGGCGGTTCTCTACGATGCGCCGGCGGCCTTCGACGCCGACATGCACCTCAGGTTGATCGGACGACTCGGCGTGACGACGTTCTGCGCGCCGCCGACCGTCTACCGGCTGTTCGCGCAGCAGGACCTCGCGCAATACGACCTGTCCAGCCTGCGCCGGTCGATGGGGGCGGGCGAACCGCTCAATCCGGAGGTCATGCGCATCTGGAAGGAAGCGACCGGAACGGTGATCGCCGACGGCTACGGCCAGACCGAGACGATCAACATCGTCGCCAATTTCCCGTCGGAAGAGGTCCGTTACGGCTCGATGGGCAAGCCGGTGCCCGGCTACGACGTCGATGTGGTGGACGACGACGGCAACCGGCAGCCGGACGAGGAGGTCGGCCATATCGCGGTTCGGCTCGGCGAGCCCTGGCCGAACGGGCTGTTCCACGGCTATTACGAGAAGGGCGGCGACCTGGACAAAAGGGCCTTCCGCAACGGCTGGTACTATACAGGCGATACGGCGCGGCGCGACAAGGACGGCTATCTGTGGTTCGTCGGCCGCTCGGACGACCTGATTTCATCGGCGGGCTATCGCATCAGCCCCTTCGAGGTCGAAAGCGCGCTGATCGAACACCGCGCCGTCGCCGAGAGCGCGGTGATCGGCAAGCCCGACGAGACGCGCGGCCAGATCGTCAAGGCCTACATCATCCTGGCCAGGGGCTTTTCGGCCTCCGACGAATTGGCGAAGGACATCCAGGAGTTCTGCCGCAACCTGACGGCTCCGTACAAATACCCGCGCGAGATCGAATTCGTCGACGCGCTGCCGAAGACCATTTCCGGCAAGATACGACGAGTGGAACTGCGGCAGGAGGAAGGAAGTAGGTAAGTTTCTTCTTACCTTTGATGCTTGATTGAAGACGTATGGCGTTCCGGAATGGATCCCGGCTCTCGCCTTGCGCCCGGAGCCTGCCCTCAGGCTTGCCGAAGGCAAGACCCGGGGGCGCTCGGCAGCGGCCGGGATGACGCCTTATTGCGGACGAGGGCGGCCAATCACCACCGTTGGCGATAGCGGATGGTCATCATGTCGGCGTCATCCCGGCCAAGCGAGCTTGCGAGCGCAGAGCCGGGATCCAGTCCGTGACGCCGCCGGCTTGAGACGCCGTCGCCGAAACTGGTAAGACCAGATGGCAATAATACGAGGAGATTGTCGCGAGTTATTGCAGCGCCAGCCGCCAGTTCCTGTTTCCTGGCTGGACCAGGCGGGTTAAACTGGAGCAGAGTGACGCGCGGCAGGTCGCTCCGCGCCGACAATCATCAGGGAGGACAGCATGAACATCGCCCCGGGCAAGACGAACGCCGTGCCGTTCGACCAGGCGCGCGTCGATCGCCTGATGGAGGACGCCGGCATCGACGTGCTTTTGGCGACGTCCAAGCACAACACCCAATACCTGCTCGGCGGCTACAAGTTCATCTTCTTCTCGGCGATGGACGCGATCGGCCACAGCCGCTACCTGCCGATCGTCGTTTATGAAAAGGGCGCCCCCGACCACGCGGCCTATGTCGGCAACCGCATGGAGGGCGGGGAACACCAGAACCATCCGTTCTGGACGCCGACGCTGCATCTGTCCAATTGGGGCACGCTGGATTCGGCCGCATTCGCGATCGACCACCTGCGGGCAATCGGCAAGGCCGGCGCCCGGATCGGCATCGAGCCGCCGTTCCTGCCGTCGGACGCCTATCTGGCGCTCACGCGCGCGCTGCCCGACGCGACGCTGGTGGACGCGACCGGGATGCTGGAGCGGATGCGCGCGCTCAAGACGCCGCATGAACTCGCCATGCTGAGGAAGGCGTCCGAGATCATCACCGATTCCATGCTGGCGACGATCGCCTGGGCGCGCGAGGGATCGACCAAGACGGAGATCATCGAGCAATTGCGCCGCGAGGAGACCGATCGCGGCGCGCAGTTCGAATATTGCCTGCTGACGCTGGGTTCCAGCCACAACCGGGCGGCATCCAGGCAGGCGTGGCACGCAGGAGAGGTTCTGTCGATCGATTCCGGCGGAAACTACCACGGCTATATCGGCGACCTCTGCCGCATGGGCGTGCTGGGCGTGCCGGACGCGGAACTGGAGGATCTGCTCGGCGAGATCGACGCCGTGCAGCAGGCGGCCTTTTCGATGGTCCGGGCCGGCGTGCGGGGCGGCGACATGATCGCCCATGCCGAGAGCACGCTGAAGAAGTCGAAGGTGGCCTCGTACACGGATTTCTTCGCGCACGGCATGGGGCTGATCACCCACGAGGCGCCGTTCCTGATGACCAACCATCCGGTGACCTACGAGGGCTCCTACGCGGACAAGCCGCTGGAGGCGAACATGGTGCTTTCGGTCGAGACCACGATGCTGCATCCGACGCGGGGCTTCATCAAGCTGGAGGACACGGTGGCTGTCACCGGGACCGGCTACGAGATGTTCGGCGACCGGGGCAGGGGATGGAACCGGGGCGGGGCGGCGTAGGCCGATCTTCGGACCGCGACGCGCGATTTGTCGTCCTGGATACGGATACTGAGGGAATAGTCACCGCGCGCCGAACCGCTGTTTTGCCGCGTCCGTGGCGGGCTGGAACAGCGAGACGACGGTGCCTTCGGGATCGCGGAACTGCGCGGCCCGGTTTCCCCAGGGCATCAGCTTCGGCTCGTGCACGATTTCTGCCCTGTCTTTCAGCCGCTCGAAAGCCGCGTCCACGTCCTCGACCATGAATTCGACGATGGCCGTCCGGTTGGCCGCCGGTTCGGCACTGCCTTCCTTGAAAAGCGCCACGGTTTCGGCGCTGCCGAAGGCGAGCGTCGCCGACGGCGTCACGATCTCTGCGAAGACGGGCGCCAGCCACTCGGCCTGCGTTCCGGTCACCATTTCATAGAATGCGACCATCGATTTGATGTCGGCGCAGACGAGGCGGGTGGAAGCGAATTTCATGCGGGGCTCTCTTTCCGGTTTTTCGGACGAGGGTCCCTTCTGTCATGGGCCTGCTGCCACCGTTCTGGCAGCAGGGATTTTCATGCGCGCGCCATCTGCCGCCGGAGGCGCCTGATGGATGGAATTGCGTCATCGGGGCCGTGCGCCGCGATCGGCTGGGACAGGCAACGCAGGGTTGACGGCTCAACCGGTGAACGCAATAACCAAAGGGCGGGCGGCGAAGGAGGAGGGATCACCATTGGCCAGACGGTTCATTGTCGTCGCCGTTTCCATGCTTGCCCTGGCGGGCTGCGGCATCTCGCAAGCCAATTATGACGCCAGTCGCGAGGCGCTGCGCGGCAGTCCGGGCCTGCGCAGCGATTTCGTCAGAAACTGTACGCGCAACATCTCCAGCAAACCCTATCGGACCCGGCAGAACGTCGCCAAGGTGATGAACACGTCCGTGCGCAATACGCCGCGGCTGTATTGTTCGCGGCTGACGCGGGGCATCACTTCGGGCCGGCTGTCGCATTCGGACATCGCCGCCGCCTCGCGCGGGCAGGTCACGCCGGCCATCATAAGGGTGCTGCAGGGGCGGTAGCGGCTGCCCTCCTCTTGGGAGGGGCGATCGCGAAGGGTGACGCACCCTCTCCCTCCCCTTGTGGGGAGCGACTGTCTTGGAAATCAAGTTGGTTGCCACGGCTTTTGGTCCCGGATGATGGCGTTGAGGATGGTGAGGAGCTTTCGGGCGACGGCGATGATGGCCACCATTTTCGGCTTTCCGGCCATGACCAGCCTGTCGCGGAAGGCTTTGAGGACGGGGTTGCGCCTGGCGGCGACGAGGGCGCCCATGAAGAGGGCGGCGCGCACGTGTGTGCGGCCGCCGCCGATGAAACTCTTGCCGCGCCAAGTGCCGGATTGCCTGGTGAAGGGGGCCAGCCCCGCCAGCGATGCGATCTCCTTGCCGCCGAGCCTGCCGAGCTCGGGCAGGTCGGCGATGAGGGTGCGTGCGATGCGCTTGCCGATGCCGGGCACAGAGACGAGCAGGTCTTCCTTGATGCGCCACAGCGGCGACTTGCGGATGAGGGCGTCGAGGCTCTCGTCGAGACTGTCCAGTTCGCGCCTGAGCGCTGCGATCAGCCGGGTGATGCTCTTCTTAAGCTCGCGCTCGGCGGCACGCTTGAGCCGTGCCTCCTCGGCCACCAGCATGGTCATGATCTGCCGCCGTCTGGCGACGAGATCGGCCAGCAGCCGGCCCTGCGCGTCCGGCAACGGCCGCGCCTCGACGCCGCTGGCGGCTGCGAAGCGGGCGATCACGGCCGCGTCGATCGGATCGGTCTTGGCGCGCTTGCCCAGCGCGTCGGCGAACGAACGCACCTGGGCCGGGTTGACGACGGCGACCGGCAGACCCGCCGCCGAAAGCGCCGCCGCCGCCAGCCGTTCGAAGCCGCCCGTCGCCTCCAGCGCGACCAGCTTCACCGCCATCTCGCAAAGCCGGCCGGCCAGTGCCTCGATACCCGCCGCATCATTGGCCACGAAGAAGGCCTTCCCATCCGGCGCCACATGCACGTCCAGACGGTCCTTCGAAACATCGATCCCCACGACGAAAGCGTCCATCCTGTCCCATCCTTGCCTAATCGGGCTTCGCTTGCGGCCCAGGCGACTGTTCGGGTTCGATGGAACGGCGCACGACGACCCCTGCTCCCCACCGGGCTCTGCCGCCCAAAGGGTCCGCGGCCTCTCGTGCGCCACCGCTTCCCCAATCTTAGCAGATGCGGCACACGACAAGTTACAAGGGGACAGGGGTGGGGGTGCGCAGCCGTCAAACTTCCAGATGCGGCTGCCCACTCTCTGGGAGGACGGCGGTCAGGTTCCGGCCGGTATCAGCCTGAAGTCCGGCAGATCGCGCAGGCCCGTTTCCGGCCCGGCCGGCGAATAGACGACGAAAAGCTGCATCGGCGCGCCGGAAGTGTTCAGCGTCGAATGGAAGCGGTTCTCGGGAATGTAGCAGGTGCAGCCGGGGCCGACCTGGCGCACGATCGGGTTGCCCATCTCGTCCTCGATCATCTGCTCGCCATTGCCGGAGATGACGAAGATGATCTCCTCGGCGCCCGGATGATTGTGGCGGGCGTGGCCCTGACCGGGCGGCAGGTCGACCACGCCGCCGGAGAAGCGTGCCGCGCCGTTGACTTCGGGCGCCACCGTCAGCGACAGCTTGCCCCAGTCGAAGCCGAACGCGTCGACGTCGCCCGGATAGACGAACATTCTTGTCCTGTCGGTCATTGTCCTCTCCTCAATCCTGTTTTCCGCCGCCGATGGCGACGGCCTTGAAATCCCGCGTTTGGCCGGCGATCGCGGCTTCGGCCGGCAGGCGCTCCATCGAGGACGCGCCATAGAAGCCGTGCAGGCCCCGGGTCCGGTCCAGGATGTAGCGGGCATCCTCCGGCATGGAGATCGGCCCGCCGTGGCAAAGCAGGATCACGTCCTTGCGCACGGAGCGGGCGGCGTCGGCGATCGCGTCGATTTCGCCCACGCAACTCTCCAGCGTCCTGGCAGAGGTGGCGCCGATGCTGCCGCCGGTCGTCACGCCCATATGCGCGACGATGATGTCGGCGCCGGCCCTGGTCATGGCCCTGGCCTCGTCGGGGTTGAAGACATAGGGCGTGGTCAGCAGGTCCTGCTGGTGCGCCTCGGCGATCATGTCGACCTCGAGCGAAAAGCCCATGCCGGTCTCCTCGAAGCTCTGCCGCATCGTGCCGTCGAACAGGCCGATGGTGGGAAAGTTCTGCACGCCGGAAAAGCCCATCTCCTTCAGTTCGGAAAGCAGCTTCGGCATGATGACGAACGGGTCGGTGCCGTTGACGCCGGCCAGCACCGGCGTCTTCTTCACCACCGGCAGCACCTCGTAGGCCATCTCCTTGACGATGGCGTTGGCGTTGCCATAGGCGAGCAGACCCGCCGCCGAGCCGCGCCCGGCCATGCGGTAGCGGCCGGAATTGTAGATGATGATCAGGTCGATGCCGCCCGCTTCCTCCGCCTTGGCCGAGAGACCGGTGCCGGCCCCGCCGCCGATGATGGGCGTGCCGGCCTCGATCATGGCGTGGAATTTCTTCAGTATGTCGCTGCGCGGGATGAGGGGCATCAGGTGGTCCTCGTGACGGATTTCTGAAGTCTGTCGGTGCTTGTCATTTCAACCTGCAATTTCCCGAAACGCCTTCACGGCTGCCTCGGCGAATTCCGGATCGTTGATGTGCAGCGGCAGGCGCTCGACGCGGCGCGTGGCGGTCGGGCGGATGGTACGCTCGATCGCTTGGAAGAGGGCGGCGTCGGCCTCCGGGTCCCAAAACGCGCCGCCCTCGATGTCGAGCGCCGAGACGCCTTTTTCGGGAATGAGGAAGCGCACCGGGCCTTCGCATTGCGACAGTTTTTCGCCGATCCATTCGCCGATCCGGCGGCATTCCTCGCCCGTCGTGCGCATCAGCGTCACATTCGGGTTGTGCTCATAGAAGAGGCGGGAGCTGTATTTCTCCGGGATGGTCGAAGGCGCCCAGAAATTGACCATGTCGAGCGCGCCGACCGAGCCGACATAGGGCAGCTTGGTGCGGGCGATCGCGCCGAAGCGGTCCGGCGTCGCCGGCAGCACGCCGCCGAAGAGCATGTCGCAGACCTCTGTCGTGGTGATGTCGATGACGCCGGCCAGCAGGCCGCTGTCGGCGAGCTTCTCCATGGTGCGGCCGCCCGTGCCGGTGGCATGAAAGACCATGCAGTCGTAGTCGTCGCGCAGGGTTTCGGCGATCGCAGTGACGCAGGGCGTGGTGACGCCGAACATGGTCAGCCCGATCGAGGGTTTTCCCTCGTCGATCGTAGCCACGCGCGCGGCCATGCCGGCAATGGCCTGGGCGGCGTTGTGCAGGACGACGCGAGAGATGCGGTTCAGGCCGGCCAAGTCGGTGATCGACGGCATCATGACGATGTCCGACACGTCGACATAGGGCGCGGTGTCGCCGGAAGCGAGCGTCGAGACCATCAGCTTGGGGATGCCCAGCGCCAGCGTGCGCATGCCGGCGGTGACGATCGAGGTGCCGCCGCCGCCGCCGATGCCGACGACGCCGGCGACGTCGTGCCGCGAGGCGATGAAACGGGCGAAAGCGATGCCCATCGCCGTAACGGCGGTTCCCCGGTCGTTGGTGACCAGGACGGCGGACGTTCCATCGGGATGCCAGGACGCCACCTCGCGCGCCTCGACGTCGACCGGAACCACCGCGCCGCGGGTGCCGACATCGACGCGGGTGACAGTTGCGCCCGTCGTTGCGATGGCGTCGGCCAGATAGGCGAGTTCCTCGCCCTTGGTGTCGGCCGTACCGACAACGTAGATGCGCTTCATCGGCGTTCCTCCGTCTCGCCATGCCGCTTTCAGGTCGCGGGCATTGCATTTTTATGAGACGCGCGTATCGTATTGACATGAATGTCTCACGTCAACGGGATGCCGGCGCAGGCGCCGAGAGAGGGCCTCGGGCGCGCACGCGCCGGCTGATGCTGGAGACGGCGACGCGGCTGATGCAGTCGGGATCGACGCCCTCGGTCAGCGAGGTGGCCGAGGCCGCGCAGGTCTCCCGCGCCACCGCCTACCGGTATTTCCCGAGCCAGGCGGCGCTCGTCCAGGCGGTGGTCGACGAAGCACTTGGTCCGATCCTGACCTGGCAATCCAGGTCGAAAAACGCCGAACGGCGGGTCGCCGCGTTGATCGACACCGCCATGCCGCGCATCGAGACCTTCGAGGCGACGTTCAAGGCGGCGCTGAAGCTGTCGCTCGAACAGTGGGCGCAGCGCCAGGCGGGCACGCTGGGAGCGGAGCCCGAATTCGCGCGCGGCCACCGCAAGGTCCTGCTGCAGGACGCCGTCGCGCCGCTAGAGGGCCGCCTTCCGCCGAAAGTCCATCGGCGACTGGTGCAATCCCTGTCGCTCATCTTTGGCGTGGAACTCGTCATCATCCTCAAGGACATGTGGGGACTGGGAAGCGCCGAGATGCTGTCCGTCGCCCAATGGGCCGCGAGCGCGATGGTTCGCGCGGCCGAGGCCGAGGTTTTGAACGAAGAGGTGAAGAGCTGAGGGCATGCTCCTATCTGGTTAGACCAGATTGCCGACCGCCAGACGGGAACAACGATCGGGAAAAAAGAAACAGACTGTTTGGAAAGCGCCTTTCTTATCCATTTCTATAAGAAACAATAAGATTATACCGATATCGACGCCTTCGCGGCTGGATTGGCAGGACAAGAAAGCCCTTGACGCGGTCTGTTGATTGGTAATACCAGATTTGCACGATGTGGCCGGTTGGGAAGAGATGGCCGCAAAGCGTTTTCGGGACGGATGAGGAGGTCCGTGCCCGGCAAGCAAGCGCCAGAGGAGAACGGAACGGTCGGGCGCCGGCCGCTACAAGCGTCATGCGCACAAGGGAGGAAGAACAATGCGCAAGTCAGTGACCAGCGTGCTCGCTGGTGTCAGCCTAGCACTCGCATGCGGAACATCGGTTCACGCTCAGGAAAAGCAACTCACCATCTTCTGGGCGGAATGGGATCCGTCCAACTACCTGCAGGAACTCGGCAACGAGTACGAGAAGGAAACCGGCGTCAAGGTCGTGGTCGAGACGACGCCCTGGGCCGACTTCCAGACCAAGGCCTTCGCGGAATTCAATGCCCACGGCGATGCCTACGACCTGGTGGTCGGCGACTCGCAATGGCTGGGCGCGGCCTCGGAAGGCGGCCACTATGTCGATCTCACCGATTTCGTGAAGGAGAACCACGTCCTCGACAAGATGGCCGAGGCCACCGTCAAATATTATGCCGAATATCCTGGCGGCAGCGGCAAATACTGGGCGATCCCGACCGAGGGCGACGCGGTAGGCTGGGCCTATCGCAAAGACTGGTTCGAGGACCCGAAGGAGAAGGAGGCGTTCAAGGCGAAATATGGCTACGACCTCGCCGTGCCGAAGACGTTCAAGGAATTGACCGACATCGCCGAGTTCTTCAACCGGCCGGACCAGAACCGCTACGGCATCGCGATCTACACGCAGAACCAGTATGACGGCCTCGCCATGGGCGTGGAGAACGCCTTGTTCTCCTATGGCGCGGACCTCGGCGATTATTCCACCTACAAGGTCGACGGCGTCGTCAACTCCGACAAGGCGGTGGCCGCGCTCGAAAACTACCGCAAGCTGTTCGGTTTCACGCCTCCGGGCTGGACCAACGCCTTCTTCGTCGAGAACAACCAGGCCATCACCGAAGGCCTGGCGGCGATGAGCATGAACTACTTCGCGTTCCTGCCCTCGCTGCTCAACGAATCCACCAATCCGCACGCCAAGGACACCGGCTTCTTCGCCAATCCTGCGGGTCCCGGCGGCGACCAGTTCGCGGCGCTCGGCGGGCAGGGCATTTCCGTCGTCTCCTATTCCAACAACAAGGAAGAGGCGATGAAATTCCTGAAATGGTTCATCCAGGACGACACCTAGAAGAAGTGGGCCGATCTCGGCGGCTACACCTGCAACAAGTCGGTCCTGGAATCGGAAGCCTTCCAGAACGCGACGCCCTACAACAAGGCCTTCTACGACACGATGTTCAAGGTGAAGGACTTCTGGGCCGTTCCCGAATACGCGGAACTGCTGCAGCAGTTCAACCAGCGCGTCTATCCCTATGTCGTCAACGGCCAGGGCTCGGCCAAGGAGGTGCTGGACGCCGTCGCCTCCGACTGGGACGGAACCTTCAAGAAATACGGGCGGGTGAAATAACCCACGGATTTGGTGGAGGGGGCTTTGCGCCTCCTCCGCTCCCTTTTTCGACATAGCAAGCAGGGAAACTCGCCGTGGCGACAGCCGTGATGCCCACGCTGGATCCGAAGTCCCGCGCCGCCGCCCGCGGCATGAGCGACCTGGCGATCCGCAATCTCTTCATCGTTCCGACGATCCTTTTCCTGATCGTCTTCAACATCTTTCCGCTGCTCTATTCGCTCGGCTATTCCTTCACCGATTTCCGCGCCTCGACCAACGCGCCCGCCAATTTCGTGGGCTTGCAGAATTATCGCGAGCTGCTCAACGATCCCTACATCTGGAACAATTTCGCGGTGACCGCGAAATACGTCATCGTCTCGGTGGTGGGGCAGGTCGTGGTCGGGTTCGGCACGGCGATGCTGCTCAACCGCGACATCCCCTTCAAGGGCCTGATCACGACGCTGCTTCTGCTGCCGATGATGCTGTCGATGGCGGTGGTCGGCCTGTTCTGGAAACTGCTCTACGACCCGTCCTGGGGCGTCATCAACTGGGCGCTGGGATTGGGCAAGTTCGAGTGGCTGGGCGATCCGCGCATGGCGCTCTACGCCGTCGCCATCACCGACATCTGGATGTGGGCGCCCTTCGTCATGCTCCTGTCGCTGGCCGGCCTGTCGGCGGTGCCGAAGCATCTCTACGAGGCGGCGGCGATCGATCGCGCCGGGCCGCTCTACACCTTCTTCCGCATCACGCTGCCGCTGGTGGCGCCGATCCTGATGATCGCCATCATCTTCCGCACTATGGAGGCCTTCAAGACCTTCGACCTCGCCTATGTGCTGTCGACGCAGCCGAGCACGGAGGTCATCTCCATCCGCCTCTACAAGATGGCCTTCCAGGAATGGCAGACGGGGCGCTCCTGCGCGCTCGCCTACATCGTGCTGATCATGGTGCTGGCCATCACCAACATCTATGTGAAGTATCTGAACAAGGTGAAGGAGCGATAGGATGCGCGACCTTTATCGCACCTTGTCGACCAGTTTACCCCCACCCCTGACCCCTCCCCTCAAGGGGGAGGGGGATTCTGGCGCAGGCGCTTCCGTGTCCCCCTCCCCCTTGAGGGGAGGGGTCAGGGGTGGGGGTGCTGTCCCGCAACCTTTGATCGTGAGGGCATGGTAATGGCCGCCGTCCAGACTTCCGGAGAGCGGGCGCTCAACAGAGTCGCCATCGCCGCTGTGCTGATCATCACGCTGATCTTCCTGGCGCCGATCTACTGGATCGTGTCGACCTCGTTCAAGCCGCGCAACCTGGCCACCACCATCCCGCCGACGGTGGTGTTCACGCCCGAGATTTCGCCCTTCGTGAAACTGATGACCAAGCGCTCGCAGTTGCGCGAGCAGCCGACGCCGGAGGAATATGCCGCGGCCCCCTGGTGGGAGCGCATGGTGTTCGACGGCGGCGAGAAGGTGGTGCGCGACGGCAAGGGCGAGGTGCAGTGGTCGGCCTATCCGGGGCGCTTCCTGAACTCGCTGATCATCGCCATCACCTCGACGGTGCTGGCCGTCGGCATGGGCACGTTCACCGCCTACGGCTTCTCGCGCTTCAAGGTGAAGGGGGAGGGCGATCTCCTGTTCTTCATCCTGTCGACGCGCATGTTGCCGCCGGTGGTGGTGGCGATCCCGATGTTCCTGATGTACCGCGTCGTCGGCCTGACCGACACGCATCTCGGCCTGATCATCCTCTACACCGCCTTCAACCTGTCGTTCTCGGTCTGGCTGATGAAGGGCTTCATCGACGATATCCCGAAGGAATACGAAGAGGCGGCGCTGGTCGACGGCTACACGCGCATGCAGGCCTTCTTCAAGATCGTCTTGCCGGAGGCGGCCACCGGCATCGCCGCGACCGCCGTGTTCTGCTTCATCACCGCCTGGAACGAATACGCCTTCGCGCTGATGATGACGAACCGGCGCGCGCAAACCGCGCCGCCCTTCATCCCCAGCCAGGTCGGCTCGGGCATTCCCGATTGGACGGTCATCGCGGCCGGAACCTTCCTGTTCCTGGTGCCCGTCGCCATCTTCACGTTCCTGCTCCGCAACCATCTGTTGCGCGGCATGTCCTTCGGAGCGATCCGCAAATGATGCGCAGCACAACCCTGCAACGGACCGCCGAGATCGTCATGGTGCTCGGCATCGTGGCGCTGTGCCAGCCCTGGAGCCTGTTCCTGCATCGTTACGGCCTGACCATCGTCATCGTCGGGCTGGTGACCTTCATGTGCACCAACTGGTTCGGCAAGCCGGACGTCACGCCGGAGGACGTGGACGGCGTGTTCGACGTTTCCGACCACAATGAGGGCCGGGCATGACGCAGATCGAACTTCGCGGCGTGCAGAAGTGGTTCGGCGCCGTCCAGGTCATCAAGGACCTCAACCTCACCATCGCCGACAACGAGTTCATCGTGCTGCTCGGCCAGTCGGGCTGTGGCAAGACGACGACGCTGCGCGCCGTCGCCGGGCTGGAGACGATCGACGAAGGCGACATCCTCATCGATGGCCGGAAGGTGCAGCATCTCAAATGCTCGGACCGCGACATCGCCATGGTGTTCCAGTCCTTCTCGCTCTATCCGCATATGAGCGTCTACGAGAACATCGCCTTCCCGTTGCGCGCCACCCGCATGGCGAAGAGCGACATCGACACGGCCGTGCGCGAGATTGCGCGGGTGCTGCGCATCACCGACCTGTTGGACAAGAAGCCGTCGGCGCTGTCGGGCGGCGACATGCAGCGCGTCGCGATCGGGCGGGCCTTGGTGCGGCGGCCGAAGGCCATGCTGATGGACGAGCCGATCGGCGCGCTCGACGCCAAGCTGCGCGAGGAGATGCGCGCCGAGATCAAGCGGCTGCACGTCAAGCAGGGCTCGACCACCATCTACGTCACGCACGACCAGATCGAGGCGATGAGCCTGGCCGACCGCAACGTCATCATGCACGAAGGCGTGCTGCAGCAGGTCGGCACGCCCGAGGAAGTCTACCAGCGCCCGGCCAATCTGTTCGTGGCGCAATTCGTCGGCAGCCCGGTGATAAATGTCGCTGAGACCAGGGTGGCCGAGCAGGGCGGACAGGCGTCCGTCTCGGTCGGCGGGGTCGAGCGCGGTTTCGCCTTTCCGCACGAATTGCTGTCGAAGCTCAACGGCCACGCCGCCGGCGGCCTCGCGCTCGGCATCCGCCCGGAAGGGGTGCTCGTTCGGCATGAGAAGGCCGACGGCTACCTGCCGGTCGAGGCCCGGATCATCGAGCCGCTCGGCTCGTTCGACATCGTCGACCTCAAGGTTGGCGACGAGGTGCTGCGCGCGCGCACCAAGAGCGGCTTCGTTCCGGGACCCGGCAAGCAGGTGTTCGCCCGCCTCGATCCCGCGCAGGCGCATTTCTTCGATACGGCAAGCGGCAAGAGCCTGGGGGTAAAGTTGTGAGGGCGGGTCAAACAGGGACGGCCGCGGGACAGCGCCCCTCTCTGTCCTGCCGGACATCTCCCCCACACGGGGGGAGATCAGCCGGCCGCACCGATTTCGCCAACCACCAACGTAGCAAGAAGGGCGGCGGGGTTGAAACCGCCGATCTCCCCCCGTGTGGGGGAGATGTCCGGCAGGACAGAGGGGGGCGCGAAGGAATGCGGCGTTTCAAAATTACCGTGGGACGTACCTGACCATGGCGCATATCCAGCTCAGGAACATCACCAAGACGTTCGGCCGCCACAGGGCGCTGGCCAAGCTCGACCTCGACATCGCCGACGGCGAGTTCTTCGTGCTGCTGGGCGAGACGGGCGCCGGCAAGACGACGACGCTGAGGCTGATCGCCGGGCTCGAGAAGCCGACCGAGGGGCAGGTCTTCATCGACGGCGTCGACGTCGCCGACTGGGGCGCGGCGGAGCGCGACGTGGCGCTGGTGCTGCAGCAATATTCGCTCTATCCGCGCTACACGGTGCGCGAGAACCTCGAATTCCCGCTCAAGCCGAAGATCCGGCGCCTGCCCGACGCCGAGATCGAGGAGCGCGTTGCGCGCGCGGCGAAAACCTTGCGCATCGAGCATCTGCTCGACCGCAAGGTGGACAGGCTCTCGGGCGGCGAGATGCAGCGCGTCTCCATCGGCCGCGCCATCGTGCGCAAGCCGCGCGTTTTCCTGATGGACGAGCCGCTGTCGGCGCTCGACGCCAAGCTGCGCGAGTCGCTGCGCACGGAACTGAAGAACCTGCAGATGCAGCTCGGCGCCACCTTCCTGTTCGTCACGCACGACCAGATCGAGGCGATGTCGATGGGCGACAAGGTGGGCGTGCTGCACAATGGCCGCATCGTCCAGACCGGCACGCCGCAGGAAATCTACAACGATCCGCGCAACACCTATGTGGCGAGTTTCGTCGGTTCGCCGCCGATGAACCTTATGGACGGCCGTCTGGTGGACGGCCACGCGGTGATGGCGCCGCCGAGCTTCGAGCTGCCTCTCGGGGGAGGGGGCCTGGGGGCCGGGACGAGCGGCGCGGCTGACGGCCGGCCGCTCGTCTTCGGCATCCGCCCCGAAGACCTGCATCTTGAGAGCGGCGCGCCGGTCGAGGCGCTGGTGCACGACATGGAGAACCACGGCGTCGAGAAGATCGTGACGCTCAAGGTCGGCGACACGCATCTGCGCGTCACCGTGCCGGCGCAAACCAGGGTGGCCATAGACGAGCAGGTGCGCTTCGCCTGGGATCCGGAAAAGGTGCTGTTGTTCGACAAGGCCAGCGGCGTCAGCCTGCGCCATAGCGCGTAACGCAGAAAGCAGTTCAGCTGTCGAATGGCGCCCCGCCGGCGGCGGCGCCTGGAAGCCGGACGAAGCACATCACCGTCATCCCGGAAGTCGCTCGCAGCGAAGCGAAAAGCGGCTATCCGGGATCCATTCCGGAACATCGAGCCGGACATGGCCAGGTCACGGAATGGGTCACGGCCCGCGGTCGCTTTGCTCCCTTGGCCGGGATGACGAAGAGCGGGGAGTCGCCCAAAAAATCTTTCCACACCTTTTCCACCTCCCCGATACTTGGCCCCGCCCGAACAGGAGGCCAGAATGGAGGAATGGGGAACAGACGGAGGCTATGGTGTGCTGGAACACATCGTGGCGCTGCTGTTTTCCCTTGCCACCGTTGCCGATATCGCCGCCGGCCTTCCCGCTCCTCGCCGCCGGTATCTGCTCGGCATTCTCGGTGTCGCCGAAGCTGAGGCGCATGATTTTCTCATTGGCGCCGGCGCGCCGGTCTCGGCCGGCGGGCAGGACACGGCCGACGACGCCTTGCACCTCGCGGCCCGTCTGCGGGCGCTGGCGATGCTGCTTATCGTCATGCTGGCGCAGCGGTTTGTGCTGCTAGGCGCGGTCGCTCGCGTCGATCGGGAGAGGACTGCTCGGGTGAAGAACCTTCTGGCAAGGTTGGCCGCGCCAGACACGTCCTGAGGCGGCCGAAGGCGATAAGGCAAGTCCTCCGGCGATCAAACCCGGCGTCATCCCGGCCGCTGCCGAACGCTTGCAGGGCGTGAGGCGAGAGCCGGGACCTATTCCGTGACCTTGCCAATGTTGCGGAAAGGATCCCGGATATTCCTTTCTCGCTGTGCTCGAAAGCGAATTCCGGGATGACGATGGTGCTTTGCTTCCCGACCTTCTCGCCTCTGCGCGAAGCGAGCCTTACCTAATCAATGGCCAGGGCGGATTTCCGCAGCGTGGCGACGATGAAACGCGCGGGATCCCTCCTTCGCAAGGGAGAAGGATCAGCCGCCGTCGCCCCAAGGTCCGTGGAAAGCGCCCTTGTCATCGATACGCTCGAAGCCGTGCGCGCCGAAGAAGTCGCGTTGCGCCTGGATGAGGTTCGAGGTGCCGCGGCCCTGGCGGTAGGCGTCGAAATAGCCGAGTGCGGAGGCGAGCGCGGGGACCGGCAGGCCGGCTTGCGCCGCGCGGGCGACGATGCGGCGAAGCGAGGGATGAGCCTCCTTCATCAGGGCGACGAAGGCCGGCGCCATCAAAAGATTGTCCTGTGCGCCGCCGCTGGCGAAGGCCTCGGCCATCGTGTCGAGCATGGCGGAACGGATGATGCAGCCGGCCCGCCAGATCTTGGCGATCGTCGGCATCGGCAGGTTCCAGCCGAATTCCCTGGAGGCCCCGGCCATCACCGCGAAGCCCTGCGCGTAGGCGGCGATCTTGCCCGCGAACAGCGCCAGTTCGAGGTCCTTCAGGAGGGCCTGCCTGTCCCCGGCGATCGGCGCGACGTCGAGCGCGCCGTAGGTCTTTTCGGCGGCCAGCCGCTCGTCCTTCAGCGACGACAGCACGCGCGCCGCCACCGCCGCCTCGATCGCGGTCGCCGGAATGCCGAGTTGCTGCGCCTCGATGACCGACCATTTGCCAGTACCCTTCTGGCCCGCGCGGTCGAGGATGATGTCCACGACAGGCCTGCCGGTCTTGGGATCGTCGGCCGCCAGCGCCTTGGCGGTAATCTCGATCAGGTAGGAATCGAGGCGCCCCTCGTTCCATCCGGCGAAGACCGGCGCGATCTCCTTGGCACCCATGCCCAGGCCATCGCGCAATATGCCGTAGATCTCGGCGATCATCTGCATGTCGGCATATTCGATGCCGTTGTGGATGGTTTTCACGAAATGGCCGGCGCCGTCCGGGCCGAGCCAGGCCGCGCAGGGCTCGCCCTTGAACTTGGCGGAAATGGCGGTGAGCACGCCTTCCACGCGCTTCCAGCTTTCCTGCGTGCCGCCGACCATGATCGAGGGGCCGTGGCGGGCGCCTTCCTCGCCGCCAGAGACGCCCATGCCGATGAAGGTCAGGCCGGAACCTTCCAGTTCCTTGAAGCGGCGTACCGTGTCGTGGAAATTGGCGTTGCCGGCGTCGATGACGATGTCGTTGGCCTCGAGTTCGCCGCGAAGGGCCGCGATCTGTTCGTCCACCGGCTTGCCGGCCACCACCATGATGATGACGGGCCGGGGCGGGCGGATGGCGGCGGCCAGTTCCTTCAAGCTGTGACAAGGAACGATACGGTCGGCCAGGTCGCCCGCGTTCGCCTTGAATTCATCGACGCGCGAGACGGTCCGGTTGAAAACGGCGATCCGGTGGCCCTTCTCGGCGATATTGAGCGCCAGGTTGGAGCCCATCGTGCCAAGGCCTATCAGGCCGATCTCGGCTTTTTCCATCGTTGCGTCCCTGGTTCAGCGGTGTGTCTGGAAGCGGTCCTATTTGGCGCTGACGGACGCCGGCGTCAACACAGGGGAATCGGTTATTCAATCGGTTCGACCTACGGCCGGGCGAACCGGCTGGCGGACTCAGCGGGGCCGGATGTCGATCGGGCCTTCGATCTGGATCATGTCGAAGTCGGAGACGAGAATGTCGAGCCTGGCGGTCCATCGCCCGGCGAAGGGCACGACAAGGCCGTCGATGCGCCAGGTGCCGTCGCCGGGCTTTCGCGCCTCCCGTTTCAGCGGCTCGACGCCGGAATCGGGCTTGGACAGGACCAGCGTCACCGCCTTGGCGTCGAGCGGCCCGAAATCGCCGGTCATGACGACGATGGAGGCCGACGTCGTGCCCGCATGGCCGGGCGTGATCGAGAGATCGGCCATCGCCTGCTCGGTATGGATATGCGTCGAGGCCGGCTGCGCGGCGGCCAGCGCCAATGCGCGCGGCGGCGGCGTGAAGCGCCATCCGGCGGCGACGCCGAAGATCGCCAGGACGATGAGGATCTCGGCGGCCGTCGAGCGCGCCAGCAGCGTGGCGGGGCGGCGCCCGCCCATCTGTGCCGGCACCGTCAGGCGCCATCGATTGATTGCGGCCAGGGTGAACAGCACGGCCAGCAAGGCGAGCTTGGCGAGCAGCAGGCGGCCGTAATCCGTCGCCAGCAATGCGTCCGGCGTCCGGACCTGGATGACGGCCAGCACGATGCCCGAGGCGGCGAGGAGCGCGACCACCGGCAGGATGGCGCGTGAGAAGCGCGCCAGGAACCGGGGCGCCTCGGGCGCGCGCCTGGCGAAGGCGAGGCCGAGCGGCATGAGCGCGCCGGTCCAGAAGGCGATGGCCGCGCCGTGCAGGAAGACGAGCGGCCGCGTCAGCCATTGCGGCTCGGCGGCGCTGGCATGACCGCTGGAGGCCAGGGCGATGCCGACGCCCGCGAGGGCGGCAAGGGAGAGAGAGCGGCGATACGGCAGGGTCAGCGACAGCAGCGCCAGCCCCAGCGCGATCGAGGCGACCAGCACCGTCCATGCGAAGCTGGTGGAAAGGGCGGCGCGCCATATGGCCGGATCGAGGAAATGCGACAGCGACGCATCCAGGGCGTCGAGTCCCTGCAACCCGAGCGACAGCGGCGCGGCCACGAGGCCAAGCAGCACAAGGGCGGCGGCGCTGCGCGCTCCGTCTCTTCCTGCCGTCAGCCACGCCAGCGAAAACGCGCCGCCGACGCCGAGGAAAAGGCCGCCGTAGAGCAGCACCTTCGCGGCCCAGATGGCTGTGCGCACGGGCCAGTCCACCGCCTCCGTGACGGCGGGCGCGGCGCTTGGCGCGCCGATCGAGAAAAGAAGCGAGCCGCCGACCGGGTGGCCGTCGGCGGAGACGACGCGCCAGCTCAGCACATGCGTGCCCTTGCCGAGATCGCGCGGCGCGCCGATGGCGACCGTACCGCCGTCGACCTCGAAGCCGGACAGCCTTTCGGGCGTTCCGTTCGGCCGGACCAGCGTCAGCACCAGCGGCGAGACGGGCTCATTGAAGGTCAGCGAGAAGCGGGCCGGCGCCTGTGTCAGCACCGCATTGTCGGCCGGCTCGGCGGAAATCAGTGCGGCATGGGCGAAGGCCATAGTCGGCAGGGCCAGCCAGAACAGGAGGGCGATGAGAAGGCGGCTTATCGCGACGGTCGCGCACCCCCACCCCTGTTCTTGCCGGGGCGAGCCACGCTTCTCGCCCGTCCTGCGGACCCCCACAAGGGGGAGGGGGACGCCGACATCACCGTCTCGCTCCAAATCGCAAACGTTGGCGGCCTGTGGCAACGTCGCAAAATCCCCCTCCCCCTTGAGGGGAGGGGTTAGGGGTGGGGGTGGAGCGCCATATGGAAGAAGAGAGATTGTCATATGCCACGCCCGAGGTCGGTAGGCCGCCTCACTTCTTCGGCAGCAGTTTCACGCCCGGTGCCGGCGTTTCCAGCGCGTCCTCGTCCTGACCCGCTTCGGGAATCTGGATCCAGCGCTCCACCGCGCCGCCCTCGCATTCCTGGACGACGGGGAAATAGAGCGTCTCGCCGGCCGGCAGGTCGCCGGCCAGCGTGCCGCGCAGGACGAACTCGTCGTAGAACTCGTCCGGCAGCCTGCCGCCGGTCCAGTCGATTTCCTGCACGCCCTCCGTCACCTTCTCGCCCCACAATTCGTAGGCCCTGGCATATTTGCCCTTGACGGTTTTCAGTTCCCATCCGGCCTTCGGCATCGGCTTGGCGGCGATGAAGCCGTCCGGCAGCCTGACGCGGACGGCGATGGTGGCCTTGCCGTCGCAGCCGTGCGGAACCCTGAGCACGGCCTTGTAGGTCGAGCCGACGGCGGCTTCGCCTTTCTCGAGCGTGATGTGGGCAAGGGCGGGAACGGCGCCGAACGCCACGAGGGCGGCGGCGGAAAGAATACGCTTCAGCATCGGTCGTCTCCTTCGCTCCGGCTCAGTTGCCCGTATCCATTTTCATGGCGCCCGATTTCATGTGGTCCGTATGGGCGTCGTCCGGCTTCATGCTGCCGGCCCCCTGGCCACCCCCTTGGCCGCCCATGCCTTCCACCGCGAACTCGACATCGACGCTGCCGGCCTTTTCGAAGGTCAGCGTGGCCGGGAATGTCTTGCCCTGTTGCGGTGGCGTCTTCAGGTCCATGAACATGACGTGAAAGGCGCCGGGTTTGAGCGCGACGGTGCCGCCGGCGGGGATTTCCAGGCCGCCTTCGACCGGACGCATGGTCATGACGCCGTCCTTGACGGTCATCGCGTGGACTTCGGCCTTGCCGGAAATGTCGGAGCTGATCGACACCAGCCGGTCGGCGTCGCTGCCGTGGTTGATGATGGTCATGTAGCCGCCGGCGACCTGCGCGCCGGGCGGCGTGGCGCGGGACCAGGGATGGTCGATTTCGAGGTCGCCGAGCTTGAACTCGTGCGCGAGCGCGCCGTGCAGCCCGGCGAAAAGCAGGGCGAAGGCGAAGACGGCGATGCCGAGCCGTTCCTCGAAGGAACGAAGGCGGGTGAAAAGCAGGGAAGCCGCATGGGCGGCGTGACGGGATGTGAACGACATGGGAACTCCATGAATGGAACTGCGCCGGCGGGCCGGTCGCGCAATGGTCTGGATTGTGAGGAATGAAAAGCCCGGCGGTCGGCGCGCGGGCAAGGCGTCAGGCAGTCAGCGGCGGGGCGCGGGGATTGGCCGTCGCGCGCTCGCGCGGAAACTGGGCCGGCGCGGGCGACGGCACCGCGAAGGCGACCGTCTCGAAGACGACGCCGTGCGAAAAGGCGAAGCTTGCCGGCGGTGCGTTGAAGGTCGCGCCCGACATGACGCAGCCGAAGGCGCAGCAATCGGGAAGGTGCTGTGGCTGCTGGCCGCCGGCGGGCAGTTCGGCGGCGCCGGAATGGGTGCAGATGACGTTGCCGAAGGCGTCGATCTGGGCGGCCTGCGGGCCGCCGCCGAAGGCCAGTGCGCCAAGCGCCGATTGCAGGACGAGCATATAGGCCGCGACGAACGCGACCGCCATGCGTGATCTCCTGTAGCCTGCGCCGGACAAACCATTCCCCTCTGCGACGACGATATATCTAGCATGGCTCGGCACGACAGAACATCGCCAAAGCCGCCATGCGGCAAACTGGTCCGGAACGGCCTTGCACGAAGAGGCGGGGCGAAATGAGAGGATAGGCAGCCGACCCTGCCGGTCAGGACCCGCCGGCGACTTCGGGCACCGAGGTGAGAAGCGTGTGGCGCGCCGATCGCAGGTGCTGCCGGCAGGTGGCGTCGATCCTTGCGGGGTCGCGGGATTTCAGCGCGTCGATATAGGCGAGATGCTCCCGCACTGCGACCTCGTTGCGCTGGCGCTCGCCTGCCTTGTTCCACTGGTAATGGTAGTGGAAGATCATGGCGATGACATCGTAGAAATCGACGATGAAGCGGTTGTGGGAGGCGCTGTGGATGAGCCGGTGCAGCCGCTCGTCCAGTTCGGAAAACGCGGTGAAGCGGGTGGCGATAGCGCCGGCGAGAGCGTGGTGCTCGGCCTCCAGAGCATCGAGCTCGGCCCATACCGGGCTGTCCTGCGGCAGGTCGACGAAAGCGGCGGCGGAGCGCAGCTCGAACATCTCGCGGATTTCCGTCAGCTCCAGCGCGAAGGCGCGGTTGAAGCCCTTCAGCACCCAATGGCTGTTGCGGCGCTTCTCGATCAGGCCGAAACGGGAGAAGCGGATCAGGAACTCGCGCACGCTGGTGGTGCCGACGCCGATCTCGCGGGCCAGTTCCAGTTCGTTGATCTGCGTGCCTGCCTCGGCGCCCGACTCCAGCAGGCGGCGCATGAAGGACCGTTCGATGATCTGGGAGAGCGAGTCGGTCTCCTCCTCGGGAAAGAAGTCGTCGGCGCCGGGGGAGCGCAGCACCTTCTTCTCGCGCTTGTTCCATTCGATGAGCCCGGTTTCCTCCATGCGCGCCAGGATCGAGCGCACGGTTGTGCGGCTGACGCCGAGCATCGCGCCAAGCTCCGGCTCCGAAGGCAGGTTGCCGGTGGTCTCGAGCAGCCCGAGGCCCTTGTTGTAGGCGTCCTTGTAGACGTTGTTGCTTTTCGCCATGATCGCGTCCCCGGCAGGTCGCTTACGCGAAAAAACAATTGACGCAAATTGTTTTTTCCCGATAAAAGACATTAACCGCGCTTAGCGCGCTGTCAACCGGTTTCGCCCAGGCCGCCCGACCCAGGATCATCTTTCGTGACCGTCTCCAGCAGCATTCTCCTGTCCCCTTCCGACAACGTGGCCGTCGCCAATGGCCGGCTGGAAATCGGAGCCTCGCTGCCGGGCGGCGCCGTCACCGTCGAGGCGATCGAGCCGGGGCACAAGGTGGCGACGCAAGCTATAGCGGCCGGGGAGGCCGTGGTGAAATACGCGCAGGCGATCGGCAAGGCGACGCGCGACATCAAGGCGGGCGAGCACGTCCACTCGCACAATCTGGCGTTCGAGTCCGGCCGCATGCCGGTGGTGCCGCCCGGCGAGGCCGAGCACGCCACCGAGGCCGACAAGACGCGCACCTTCATGGGCTACAGGCGCGCCGATGGCCGCGCCGGCACGCGCAATTTCGTGGGCATCATCGCCAGCGTGAACTGCTCGGCGACCGTGTGCCACGCCATCGCCGACGAGGCCAACAAGCAGCTGCTGCCGAAATATCCCGGCATCGACGGCTTCGTGCCGATCGTGCACGGGCAAGGCTGCGGCATGAGCGCGACCGGCGACGGCATGATGGTGCTGCACCGCACGCTCGCGGGTTACGCGCGCCATCCGAATTTCGGCGGCATCCTCATGGTCGGCCTCGGCTGCGAGGTCAATCAGCTCACCCTTTACGGCCAGAAGGGCGTTGCCGCCGGCAAGCGCCATTTCAACATCCAGGACTCCGGCGGCTCGCGCAAATCGGTGGCGCGCGCCATGGGCGTGCTTGAGGAGATCGCGCAGGAGATCGGCCATCTCGAACGCGAACCGATCCCGCTCAGCGAGATTGTCGTCGGTCTGCAATGCGGCGGCTCCGACGGCATGTCGGGCATCACCGCCAATCCGGCGCTGGGCGCCGCGGTCGATATCCTCGCCGATGTCGGCGGCGTCGGCATCCTGTCGGAGACCACCGAGATCTACGGCGCGGAGCATCTGCTCGCCTCTCGCGCGGCCAGCCCCGAGATCGCCGAAAAGCTGGACGGGCTGATCAAGTGGTGGGAGAACCACGTCGCCAAACACGGCGCCTCGATCGACAACAATCCCTCGCCCGGCAACAAGCGCGGCGGGCTGACGACGATCCTGGAGAAATCGCTGGGCGCGGTGGCCAAGGGCGGGTCGTCTCCGCTCAACGGCGTCTTCAACTATGCCGAAAAGGTGAGCGGCAGCGGTCTCGTCTTCATGGATACGCCCGGCTACGATCCCGTCTCCGCCACCGGCCAGGTGGCGGGCGGCGCCAATGTCATCGTGTTCACGACCGGACGCGGCTCCTGCTTCGGCAGCCATCCGACGCCGTCCATCAAGGTCGCCACCAACACCGCGCTTTACAACGCCATGGAAGAGGACATGGACGTGAACTGCGGGGTCATCGCCTCCGGCGACAAGACGATCGCCGAGATGGGCCGCGAAATCTTCGAGCTGATCGTCGAGACGGCGTCCGGCAAGAAGACCAAGAGCGAGCTGTTCGGCTACGGCGACAATGAATTCGTCCCCTGGCATCTGGGCGCAACGCTGTGAGGCGTATGGTCGCTTGGAACCCCCACCCCTGTCCCCTCCCCTCAAGGGGGAGGGAGACGCTGATACTACCTTTTTGCCTTAAATCACGGATGCTGATGCGTCACAGCACCGCCTCAAAGTCCCCCTCCCCCTTGAGGGGAGGGGTTAGGGGTGGGGGTATGGCACCAGATGGCCGGCGACCGTGGCAGGAGAACTCGGCATGAAGAAACGGCGGATCGGCAAGACCGCGCTGGAGGTGACCGAATACAGTTTCGGCGGCGCCTCGCTCGGCAATCTCTACGAGGCCGTTTCGAACGAAAACGCCATGGCCACGCTGGACGCGGCCTGGTCGGCGGGGATGCGCTATTTCGACACCGCGCCGCATTACGGTTTCGGCCTGTCGGAACGGCGCTTCGGCGATTACCTGCGGACGAAGCCGCGCGACAGCTACGTGTTGTCGACCAAGGTCGGCCGGCTGCTGAAGCCGGTGCCGCAGGACCAGGTGCCGAACCTGGGTTTCGTAGATCCGCTGCCGTTCAACCTGACATATGACTACAGCTATGACGGCATCATGCGCTCGGTCGAGTTCAGCTATGCGCGTCTGGGACTGAACCGCATCGACATTCTCTATGTGCACGACATCGGCGTCTATACGCACGGCATCGAACTTACGAGAATCCATCTCGCGCAATTGCTGGACGGCGGCCTCAAGGCGCTGGAGGAGCTGAAATCGGCGGGCACGATCGCGGCCTACGGGCTGGGCGTCAACGAGGTGGAGGTCTGTCTTAACGTGATGCGCCGCGCGCCGCTGGACTGCATCCTGCTGGCCGGCCGCTATTCGCTGCTCGACCGCTCGGCGGAGGCGGAACTGATCCCGCTTTGCCGCGACAAGCAGACGTCGCTGGTCATCGGCGGGGTGTTCAATTCGGGCATCCTTGCGACGGGGCCGAGACCCGGCGCCCATTTCGATTACGGTCCCGCCCCGCAGGACGTGCTCGACAAGGTCGCGGCGATGGAGGAGATCGCACGGCAGGACGGCTATCCGCTGGCGGCCGCGGCCATGCAGTTTCCGCTCGCCGAGCCCTGCGTGGCGACGGTGCTGATCGGCAGTGCCAAGGCGTCCAGCATCGAACGCAACATGGCGCTGCCGAACATCGCCGTCCCGCGGACCGGATACGAGAAATACCGTCCCTATACGATCGTCCAGCCACCGTTGACCGGCGCCGTGCGCGAGTGAGTGGGAGATGTCGGGTCGGTCCGGTTTTGGCCAGGCTGCAAAACGGGCTTGCAAGCCATCATCCGATGGCTTAACAAAACTGGCGTAATTGTTTTTTATCGATAAAGACCTGTTTGGAGCTCGCCTCTCCGGCACGGATTGTCCAGTCACCAGGCGACTTAGGGAGGAAGCCTATGAAATTCGTCACCACCATGCTCAATCGCCGTTCGCTCGTCGCGCTGGCGGCGGCGTCCATGCTTGCGGGCGCGCTGCCCGCCATGCCGGCCGCGGCCGCCGACGTCACCATCCCGATCATCGTCAAGGACACCACGTCGTTCTACTGGCAGATCGTGCTTGCCGGGGCGCGCAAGGCTGGCCAGGATCTCGGCGTCAAGGTGCCGGAGCTCGGCGCGCAGGCCGAGACCGACGTCAACGGGCAGATCTCGATCCTCGAGAACGCCGTCGCCAGCAACCCCGCGGCCATCGTCATCGCGCCGACCGAAGCCAAGGCGCTCGGCAAGCCGATCGACGATGCGGCCAAGAAGGTGAAGGTCATCGGCATCGATTCCAGCGCCGATTCCAAGGCCTTCACCTCGTTCCTGACGACCGACAACGTGCAGGGCGGACGCGTCGCCGCCGACGGTCTGGCCGAGGCGATCGGCGCGGCCAACGGCGGCAAGATCGAGGGCAAGGTCGCCCTCATCACCGCGCAGCCCGGCGCCGGCTCGCTCGAGCAGCGCCGCCAGGGCTTCACCGAGGAACTGAAGGCGAAGTATCCGGGCCTCGAACTGGTCGCCGACAAATATGCCGACGGTCAGGCCACCACCGGCCTCAACATCGCCACCGACCTGATCACCGCCAATCCGGACCTCAAGGGCATCTTCGCCTCGAACCTGATCATGGCGCAGGGCGTCGGCCAGGCGATCGCCGAGAACAATCTCGGCGGCAAGGTGGCGCTGGTCGGCTTCGACAATGACGACAAGCTGGTCAAGTTCCTCGAAGACGGCGTCATTTCGGCTCTGGTGGTCCAGGACCCGTACCGGATGGGTTATGACGGCATCAAGACAGCGCTCGCCGCCTCCAAGGGCGAGAAGGTCGAGGCGTTCGTCGACACCGGCGCGAACCTGGTGACCAAGGCCAATATGAAGGACCCGAAGATCGACGCGCTTCTCAATCCGAAGCTCAAGTAAGATCCGGCCTCGCGCATCCGGGGCAGGACACCGCCCCGGATGCTTCATCTCCTGACCGTCGCTCGACGGCTTGCAAAAATCTGCAAGTGGTTCAGGCTGGCCTGAAGAGCACCCGATGCGGTGCCGGCCATGCCGATCGGGGGCCAATCGGGGAGGCCAATCGGGGAGGATTGTCATGTCATCGACGACAGCGGAACGGCATCCGTCCGCCAATGCCGCGCCAGGCGGCGCCATTCTCGAATTGCGCGGGCTGGAGAAGAAATATCCCGGCACGCATGCGCTGAAGCCGACGACGCTTGCCTTCAGGGCCGGTGAAATCCATGCCATCGTCGGCGAGAACGGGGCAGGCAAATCCACCCTCATCAAGCTGCTCACCGGCGTCATGCCGCGCACCTCCGGAGAGGTGTTGTGGGAAGGCGGGCCGGTGGCGCTCGCCACGCCGCACGAGGCCATGGACCTCGGCATCAACGCCGTGCACCAGGAAATGGTGCTGTGCCGGCACCTGACCGTCGCCGCCAACATGTTCCTCGGCGAGGAAACCGTCCGTTACGGTATGCTCCAGCAGCGCGCCATGGTGCGCGACGCGCAAAAGATCATCGATGATCTCGGCTTCGACCTGCCCGCGCGTGCCCTGCTCGGGGACCTCACCATCGGCCAGCAGCAGCTCATCGCCGCGGCGCGCGCCACCGTGCGCGGCACGAAATTCCTCATCTTCGACGAGCCGACCGCCTATCTCACCCGCAAGGAGGCCGACCAGCTCTTCGCGCTGATCCGGCGCCTGAAGGCCGAGGGGGTGACGATCATCTACATCTCGCATCGCATGGAGGAGGTGTTCGAACTGGCCGACCGCGTGTCGGTGCTGCGCGACGGCACCTATGTCGGCACCCGCGAGATCGGCGAGACCGACGAGGCCGAACTCGTGCGGCTGATGATCAACCGCTCGATCGAGCAGATCTATCACAAGGAACGTTTTACGCCGGGCAAGACGATCCTCGAGACGCGCGTTCTTTCGGGCAAGGGGTTCGAGGACGTTTCGATGACGGTCCGCGAAGGCGAGATCGTCGGCCTTTACGGCCTGGTGGGAGCCGGCCGCAGCGAATTCGTCACCACCGTCTACGGCCGCCACGCGAAGTCGGCCGGAACCGTCCTGTGGAACGGCGAGGCGGTCGACATCCGCTCCGAGCACGATGCGATACGGCTCGGCATGGCGTTGGCCCCCGAAAGCCGCCGCGATCAGGGGCTCTGCCTGAACCTGCCTGTAGCCTTGAACCTCAACCTGCCGATCTACAAGCGCATCTCAAGGAATGCGCTGATCTCGAAGGGGCAGGAAAAGGCGCATGCCGAGCAACAGATCGCAGGATTGCGCATCAAGACGGCGGGACGCGGCGCGCTCGCCTCCAGCCTTTCGGGCGGCAACCAGCAGAAGATCGTCATCGGCAAGTGGCTGAACCACGGTGCGAAGCTGTTCATCTTCGACGAGCCGACCGTCGGCGTCGACGTCGGCACCAAGGCCGAGATCTACCGGCTGTTCTCGACGCTTCTGGCTGAGGGGGCGGGCATCATCCTGATCTCCTCCTACCTGCCGGAAGTCTACGAACTGTCGGACACGCTCCACGTCTTCCGCGGCGGCCGTGTCGTGGCGAGCCATCTCTATCACGCGGCCAGCCATGAACGGATCCTGTCCGAAGCGCTGGAAGCGACGACACAAAAGAACGGGGAGCAGTCATGAGCACCGAAACATTGCCGGCGGAGAAGCCGAAGCGGAATTTCAACGTTCTGTTCGGGCTGACGCTGCTGTTGCTTCTGATCGCCCTGTGGATCGCGCTCTCGGTGGCGACGCCGTCCTTCGCCTCGGAGATCAACATCTCGAATCTCCTGCGCCAGGGCTCGATGATCGCCATCCTCGCGGTCGGCCAGACCTTCGTCATCATCACCGCCGGCATCGACCTGTCGGTGGGCGCGATCGTCGGTTTTTGCACCGTTATCCCGGCGCTCGTCATCAATGCCGGCTGGCCGGTTCCGGTCGCAGTGCTGGCGACGCTGCTGGTCGGCGTGGCGATCGGCCTGTTCCACGGCTTCGGCATCGTCAGGATGGGCTTGCCGCCCTTCATCATCACGCTGGCCACCCTGACGTCGCTGCGCGGCGTCGGCCTGCTGATCACGAACGGCAACTCGATCTCGATCCAGAGCGACGCCTTCCAGGAGTTCTCGCGCAACTCCTTCATCGGCATCCCGAACCTGTTCTGGATGGTCATCCTGGTGGCGGTGCCGTCCTACGTCCTCCTGCACCACAGCCGCTGGGGACGTTATCTCTTCGCGGTCGGCTCCAATCCGGAGGCGGCGCGGTTGTCGGGCGTCAACGTGCCGCGCACCATCTACATGGCCTACATTCTGTCGGGTCTGTGCGCAGCCTTCGTGGGCGTGCTGCTCGCCTCGCGCATCGGCATCGGCAACCCGACCCAGGCCGAGGGCTGGGAACTGCAGGCCATCGCATCGTCGGTGATCGGCGGCACGTCGCTGTTCGGCGCCATCGGCTCGGTGCACGGGCCGCTGCTCGGCGCCTTCATCCTCGCCACGATCAACAACGGCGCCAACCTGCTCAACGTGAATTCGTTCTGGCAGCGCGTCATCACCGGCCTGCTCATCATCGTGATCGTCTATTTCGACGGGCTGAGGCGCCGGGGCACGAAATAGCGATCGGGCAGGACAACAGGCGCGGCGGACGATCCGCCGCTCCTGCGTTTCCGGATTCGCGTGGCGGCCCGGTCCCTGTTTTTCAGCATGTCTTTATCCCGAAACCGGCGCCCACTTTCGGGAGACATGCTTTAAGCCGCCTTTTCCCAGCTTTGCCTGATGTGCCGGTAGCCGTCGCGGTAGACGGCCTCGGGGCTTTCGGCGAAATCGCGCCAGACCTTTGTCGCCGCGGCGAGGTCGGCAAGACCGCGGCCGAACGCCTCGATGGTCAGCCAGTCGTCATAGCCGCTGTCGCGGATCGCCACGAAGGTTTCCGCCCAGGGAATGTTGCCGCGCCCCGGCACGCCGCGGTCGTTCTCGGAGATGTGGACGTGGACGATGTTCCTGCGGTTCTTGGTATAGGCGCCGATCGGGTCGGTCTCCTCGATATTGGCGTGGAAGGTGTCGTACATGGCGCGGATATGCGGGCGGCCCACTTCATCGATATGGGCGCATAGCGCTTCCATCGTGTTGAACAGATAGCATTCGAAGCGATTGAGCGCCTCCAGCCCGATGGTGACGCCCCTGTTTCCCGCATGATCGCCGATGGCGCGCTGGGAGGAGACGGAGCGCTTCAACTCGGCGTCCGTCGGCCCGCTGCCCGAGAATGCGCCCAGCGTCGAGTGCAGCGGGCCGGACAGGGCCGGCGCGCCAAGCGCGGCCGCGCAGTCGATGGCGTTCTTCATATAGGCGATGCCGGCCTCGCGGGTGGCGGCGTCCGGCGCGATCAGATTCATCGCCGGGTCGCCCATGGCCGAGACGGCGGTGCGCTCCAGGCCGATGCGGTCGAGAAGGTCGCCGAGCCGCGCGTAGTCGTCGGGCGCCCCCTCGAAGATCGGGATCTCCACGCCGTCGAAGCCGGCCGCCTTGATGTCGCGCAGCAGCGCCTCGTGCTCGCCGGTGACACGGGTGGTCCACAGGAACATGCACATGCCGATTTTCATTGGTGTTCCCCTCGTCGTTTACCCCTAACCCGGCCATTTCGAGCCGTCATTCCGGGGCCGCGCAGCGGAACCCGGAATCCAGGGCGGGAACACTGCCAATCCAGGCCAGGCCGAGTAATGTTGGCATTCTGGATTCCGGGTTCCGCTGCGCGGCCCCGGAATGACGCGATCCCCTACAATTTCGTCCAGGCGCCGTTCTTCTTCGACGATTTCACGCAGGCCTCGATGAAGGCCATGCCTTCGACACCGTCCTGCTCGGTCGGGAAGACGACGTCCCTGGGCGGTTTGCCGCCTTTCCTGCGGGCGGCACGGATCGCCTTCGCGGCTTCCTGGTAGATGTTGGCGAAACCCTCCAGATAGCCTTCCGGGTGGCCGGACGGGACGCGGGTCAGGCGACCGGCCACCGGCATCGCACCCGCGCCGGCACGGGTCAGCAACTGCTTCGGCTGGCCGAAGGGCGTGTACCAGAGATAGTTCGGGTCGGCCTGCACCCACTCCAGGCCGCCCTTGGTGCCGTAGACGCGCAGCTTCAGCCCGTTTTCGTGGCCCGGCGCCACCTGGCTGGCCCACAGCATGCCCTTGGCGGGATGCGCCTTGCCCTTTGCCTTGAAGCGCAGCAGCACGTTGACGTTATCGTCGAGCTGGCGCCCCGGCACGAAGGAATCGAGGTCGGCCGACAGCGAGTCCAGTTCCAGGCCTGAGACGAAGCGGGCGAGATTGTAGGCGTGGGTGCCGATGTCGCCGAGCGCCCCGCCGGCGCCGGCCTGCTTCGGGTCGGACCGCCACGACGCCTGTTTCTGGCCGGTGGCGGCGAGGTCTTCCGTCAGCCAGTCCTGCGGATATTCGGCCTGTACGAGCCGAATGTCGCCGAGCTGGCCCTTCGCGACCATTTCGCGCGCCTGCCGGATCATCGGATAGGCGGTGTAATTGTGGGTGAGGACAAAAACCTTGCCGGTCTTCTCCACAACGGCCGCCAGTTTCTTCGCCTCAGCCAGCGTCATCGCCAGCGGTTTGTCGCAGATGACATGGATGCCGGCCTTGAGGAAGGCCATCGCCGCCGGCACGTGGACGTTGTTGGGGGTGACGATGGCGACAGCCTCTATGCCGTCCGGCCGCTTCGCTTCGGCCCTGGCCATCTCGGCATAGCTGCCATAGCTGCGGTCGGGATCGAGGCCAAGTTCCTCTGCCGATGCCCTGGCGCGCTCCGGATCGGACGACAGCGCGCCGGCAACCAGTTCGAACTCGTTGTCCATGCGCGCGGCGATGCGGTGCACCGCGCCGATGAAGGCGCCCTGGCCACCGCCCACCATGCCGTAGCGGATCGGACCGCTGCCGGATTCCACCTGCCTGCCGCTGACCATCGTCGGGTTCCCTCCAGTGAATGGTGAATGGTCAATGGTGAATGGCAGGAACTGGCGGGCTGATCCGACATGGCCTCGTCCATTCACCATTCACCGCCTTCAAATTCCCATCATCGCCCTGAGCAGCTTCTTGTCTTCCTTGCCCGCGGCGAAATCGTCGAATGCCTTTTCCGTCACCCTGATGATGTGGTGCTGGATGAAGGGCGCTCCCTCGGCCGCGCCGTCCTCGGGGTGTTTTAGGCAGCACTCCCATTCCAGCACGGCCCAGGACGAGTAGTCGTACTGCGCCAGCTTGGAGAAGATGCCGCCAAAGTCGACCTGCCCGTCGCCCAGCGAGCGGAAGCGGCCGGCTCGGTTCAACCAGCTCTGGTAGCCGGAATAGACGCCCTGGCGACCGTCCGGATTGAATTCCGCGTCCTTCACATGGAAGGCCTTGATGCGCTCGTGGTAGATGTCGATGAAGGCGAGATAGTCCATCTGCTGCAAGAGGAAGTGCGACGGATCGTAGTTGATGGCGCAGCGCTTGTGGCCGTCCAGCGCGTCGAGGAACATCTCGAAGGTGGCTCCGTCGAACACGTCCTCGCTCGGATGGATCTCGTAACCGATGTCGACGCCGTGATCCTCGTAGAAGTCGAGGATCGGCTTCCAGCGTCTCGCCAGTTCCTTGAAGGCTTCCTCGATCAGGCCGGCGGGGCGCTGCGGGAACGGGTAGAGATAGGGGAAGGCCAGCGAGCCAGAGAAGGAGACCGAAACGTCGAGGCCCATGTTGCGTGACGCCCTGGCGCCGGCCTTCAATTGTTCGACCGCCCATTGCTGCCGGGCCTTCGGGTTGTTGTGCACCTTGGCCGGCGCGAAACCGTCCATCTGCGCGTCATAGGCGGGATGGACAGCCACGAGCTGGCCCTGCAGATGCGTCGACAGTTCGGTGATCTCGACGCCGGCGTCCTTGCAGATGCCCTGGACCTCGTCGCAATACGCTTTGGAGGACGCCGCCTTCTCCAGGTCGAACAGTCGGCCGTCCCAGGTCGGTATCTGGATGCCCTTGTAGCCGAGGCCGGCTGCCCATTTGGCGATCGCCGGCAGCGAGTTGAACGGGGCCGCATCGCCCGCGAACTGTGCCAGGAAAATGGCTGGTCCCTTCATCGTCGTAGGCATGGTTTCCTCCCTGTGCGGCCCGGCATAACGCGCAGCACGCCGTCTGCCAGTCCGTTTCAGATTTCTGGCGTGCCTCAGACCTTGTCGCTTTCTGGTATTACCAAATGGAATCGAATGGTCAAGCAGCGTCTTGATCTTCAAAACCAATCCGGATCGTCGCAAGAAGGGATAAATATCCATTGATTACAGGTATCTGAATTTTCGTATCGGCTATTTACAGGGGCTTCTTGTCGGGTGTTGGAAATTGCTGTAGAGGTCGGGAGAAATCCAATTGGTCTAACCAGTTCAAGCGTTCTGCTGGCCGATTGAGAGGAGGTCGCGGTTCGCCATCGGCACGATGACGGCGCGTGACCGCATCTGACGGTTCTGGGAAGACAATCTGGGAAGGAAACGATCATGCATCTTTCGACGCACAACTGGATGCGGGCCGAGCCGCTCGAGGTGACGCTCAGGCGCATCAAGAAATTCGGCTACGAATCGATCGAGATTTCCGGGGAGCCCGAGCAGTACAAGACCAAGGAGACCCGCGCGCTGCTCAAGGAGCACGGCATACGCTGCTGGGGATCGGTCACCCTCATGCTGGGTGACCGCAACCTGGCCGCAAGGGACCAGGGCCAGCGCGAGCGGTCCGTGCAGTACGTCAAGGACGTGCTGACGATGGTGAGCGAGCTGGACGGCGAGATCATCACGCTGGTGCCGGCCACGGTCGGCAAGGTCGTTCCCGACGGCACCGAGGACGAGGAATGGAAATGGGTGGTGGACGCCACGCGTGAGTGCTTCACCCACGCCAAAAAGGTCGGCGTGCGCATCGCGATCGAGCCGCTGAACCGCTTCGAGACCTACCTGTTCAATCGCGGCGAGCAGGCGATGGCGCTGGCCGACGCGGTGTCGCCCGAATGCGGCATCTGTCTCGACGCCTATCACATCCACATGGAAGAGTTCGATGTGGCGGAAGCTATCCGCAAGGCGGGCAAGCGGCTGTTCGACTTCCATGTCGCCGACAATAACCGCTTCGCCGCCGGCCTCGGCACGATCGACTGGAAGAAGATCGTCGGGCTCCTCAAGGAGATCGGCTACGACGGCGCGGTCACCAACGAGTTCGTCGCGCCGGTCGACCGCACGCCCGCCAACCGCTATCCGGACATGGTCGAGCGCAACCCCGTCGACATCTCGCCCGAGCAGCTGAAGTTCATCCAGGACCACGGCTCGAGCCTGCTGACCGAAAAGTTCTACACCGACCAGATGCGCATCACGGCGGAGACGATCCTGCCGCTGATCAAGTGAACTGGGCCTTGGCGTTGACATGAATATACCCCCACCCCTAGCCCCACCCCTCAAGAAGGAAGGGGATTCTGAGACGTCTGCGCCCCCCTCTCCCCTGAGGGAGGGGGTAAGAGGCGGGGGTACGGCTTGCGAAATGGCAGGAGCGGGCGGTTGCGCATAAAGACGGTCGATGCCTGGTGGGTTCGCGTGCCGATCGAGGCGGCGCGGCAGCACCGCAGCGATTTCGGCCAGGTGAAGACCTTCGACGCCGCCATCCTGCGCATCGAGACGGAGGATGGTCTCGTCGGCTGGGGCGAGGGCAAGAACGCGGCCGGCAGCGCCGGCAGCTACGGCGCGCTCGTCCATATGCTCAACCACGAGGTCGGGCCGCAGCTTATCGGCCGCGACCCGGCCGACATCGCGATCATCTGGGAGATGCTCTACAACGGCTCGCGTCACGAGATGGCGGCGCGTGAAGGGCATGCCATGCCGCAGATCGCGCGGCGCGGCATGAGTATCGCGGCCATCAGCGCCGTCGACATCGCGCTGTGGGACATTCTGGGCAAATCGCTCGGCCAGCCGGTGTGGCGGCTGATCGGCGGCCGCAAGGCCGATCGCCTGCCGGCCTATGCCTCGGGCGGCTGGGCGGATGCGGACGGCATCGGTGAACAGTTGCGCTCCTATATCGACAGGGGCGGCTTCAGAGCGGTGAAGATGCGCGTCGGCGCGATGGACGGCGCGCCGCAGGTTTCGGCCGGGCGCGTGCGGGCCGCGCGGCAGGCGCTCGGACCGGAGGTCGACATCATGGTCGACGCGCACGGCACCTATACGGTGGCCGATGCCAGGCGCTTCGCCCATATGGTCGCGGACCAGAACCTCGCCTGGTTCGAAGAGCCTGTCATCGCCGACGACAAGGCCGGCATGGCGGAGGTGCGCGCGAGCGGCGCGGTGCCGATCGCGGCCGGCGAAAGCGAGGCGACGCGCTATGCGTTCCGGGACCTCGCGGTGGCGAAGGCGGCGGACGTGTTCCAGCCAGACCCGGCCTTTTGCGGCGGCATTTCGGAGGCGCTGCGCATCGGCACGATCGCCAGCGCGTTCAACCTGCGCTTCGCGCCGCATCTGTGGGCCGGGGCGCCCTGCTTCTTCGCCGGGCTGCATGTGTGCGCGGCCGCGCCCGCCTCCTTCATCGTCGAATATTCGCTCGGCGCCAATCCGATGATTCACGATCTGGTCAAAGAGACTGTCGAAGCGCGGGACGGTATGGTAGCGATCCCCGAAAAGCCGGGGCTGGGATTCACGGTCTCGGGAAAATTCCTGGAGGCGCACGCGCAACGCTGCTGACGATGAAAGAAAACACGCTTCTGGCGGAACTCGCCGCCTACCTCTTCTCCCATGCCGACAGCGAGAGCGGCCGCACGCCTTCCGAGCGCGAACTGGCCGAGCATTTTTCCGTCAGCCGCGGCCAGATCCGCGAGGCGCTCGCCATCCTCGAAGCCATGCGCATCGTGGAACGGCGCGCCAAGTCCGGCATCTATGTCGACACCAGGCAGGCGAGCGTTGAGGCGATGGCGCTGTTCGCGCGCGCCGGCCTGCCGCTCGACCCGGTGCAGATTTACGAAACGGTGGAACTCAGGAAGATCCACGAGATCAAGGCGGCGGAACTCGCCTGCGCCCGCGCCACGGAAGAAAATTTCGCGCGGCTGAGAGAAATCCTGAAGGAATCCGAGGAGCAGCTCGCCGCCGGCGAAGGATTGGCCAGGCAGGATCGCGATTTCCATCTGGAGATCGTCCGCGCCACCCAGAACAGCGTGTTCTACCGGATCTGCAGCGTCTACTACGTGATGGGTGAACGGAGGCTGCCGGTCTATTTCAACGATCCCGAGCGCGGGCGCCGGTCGCACGCCGAGCATATCCAGATCTACGAAGCCCTGCTGCGCCGCGACGGCAATCTGGCGCAGGCGCTGATGAGCGCGCACCTGCAGGGCGCGGAAAGCTACTGGAAGGGGCTGCTGGGCGGCGACGCCGGCCGGACGACACCGGTGCTGGAAAAGGCAATTTGACGTACACGCTCAGCCCCTTCTCTGGCGAGCGGGCCGGAGAAGGGGAAGAATTTCCGTATTTCAGGACCGGGAGTTTCGATCCATCATGCCCCTGATCCTTTCGACCCATGCGCTGCACCCGAAGGCAAGCGCCATGCTCGTCGATGCCGGCGAGTTGAGGATCGCCTCCGCCCTCGATGCTGCGACGCTGGCCCGGGAAGCGACCGACGCGGACATCGTCGTCGTGCGCGCGCCGCTGCCGGAGGCGTTGTTCTCCACAGCGAGGAAACTGAAAGCCGCCATCCGCCACGGCGCCGGGCTGGACATGATCCCGATGGACGCCGCCACTGCCGCCGGCGTGCTGGTGGCCAACGTGCCGGGCGTGAACGCACGCTCCGTCGCGGAACACGTCTTCTTCGCCATCCTGGCGCTGCTTCGACGCTTCCGGTCGATGGACCGCGACCTGCGCGAAAAGGGCTGGCTGGCTGGCCGCGCCCATGCCGACGGCAACCACGAACTGTCGGGCCGCACCATCGGCATTGTCGGCCTCGGCGCTGTCGGCCAGACGGTCGGCCACATGGCCGCGCACGGGTTCGGTCTAAACGTTGTCGCCACCACGCGCGGCGCCCGCGCCGCACCCGATGGCGTGCGCTTCCTGCCGGTCGACGAACTGGCGCGCGAAAGCGATATCATCGTGCTCTGTTGTCCGTTGACTCCGGAAACGCGGGGCCTGATGAGCGCTGAGCGCATTGCCCTGATGAAGCCCGGCGCCTTGCTCATCAATGTCTCGCGCGGCCCCGTGATCGATGACGCTGCGCTGATCGGGGCACTTCGCGAAAACCGCATCGGCGGCGCGGCGCTCGACGTCTTCGCCACGCAGCCGCTGCCGGCGGATCATCCGTATTTCGGCTTCGACAATGTCGTCATCACCCCGCATATGGCCGGCATCACGGAAGAATCGATGATGCGCATGGGCATCGGCGCGGCCGAAGAGACTGTCCGCGTCCTGCAAGGCAGACTGCCGGTCAATCTGCGCAATCCCGAAGCGGTCGGACGTTACAGGCAGCGGTTTCCCGCGTCGGAAAAGGGACAATCCGGCGCTTCGGAGGGAACTTGAAACCGGCCATCGCGCAGTTCGACCTATTTTGCGCAAGATTGGAGCGTCAACTCGCATCATGCGGCTTTATCCGATTGTCTTCGTCGCGTGCTGGGCGGCTCTGGCCTCGACCCCGGCCTCTGCCGGTGCTGAGGCGCGCTACGTCTTCTGCGACAACGGGCTGAGATGCATCAAGGCGCCTTGCCCGTCCAACAATGCGTTGGACCTGGCCACCGGAACGGTGATGCGGGGCGTCTCTCTCGATCCGGCCAGGTTGCCCGGCGGATCTGCCGAAGGGGTGCGGGGCGGAAAGCTCGTCGTGCGCGGCTTTATCCAGCGCCGGACAGTGACCTACACGGGCAAGGAGTACGACCTGCCTTTTCTCGTGGCCACGGCAGTCGAACGTGCCACGACTCCTGCCGAGAACGCGCGCTGCTTTTCCCGGTAGCCATGCCGGCTTCTCGCCGGGGTGCCGGCGATGCCGCCGAATTTCAAGCCGCCAGAAGAGTTTCCACCGCCGCAGCGATCGAAAGAAGCCGGCTGTCCTGGCCATGGCGGCCGACAAGCATGATGCCGGAAGGAAGGTCTGTGCCTGGCATCGGCAGGGAGATCGCGCACAGGTCGAACTGGTTGGCGACCTGGGTGTTGCGCAGCAGCAGGCCTTCGGCGTGATCGCGCGCGGCCGCGTCCGCGGCCATTGCGGCGATGGCCGGCGCAAGGATCGGGACGGCAGGCAGGACCAGCGCGTCGAAACCCGAAAGCCGCTCGTCCATGGCCGCCATCAGCTCGCGGCGCCGGCGCATCGCCCGGATATAGACAGGCGCCGGCACGGCCGCCGCCCGCGTGAGCGGTTCCGACACATGCGGATCGACGGCCGTGGCGGCACCGGCGGCGAGCCAGTCGGCATGGATTTCCGCGGCTTCCATCGCCGCGATCGAAGCACGCTTCGTCGCTTTTTTCATGTCGATGAGAAGATCGTCGATGGAAATATCTGCGACAGCTATTCCGGTAAGTATTAGCTTACGCAATGAATGGTCGAACGCATTGGCGACCGTGGCTTCGGTGTGTGCGAACAACGCGCCGCGCGGAATGCCGATGCGGACGCCGGACAGATCGACAGGCTGAAGGCGCCGGAATTCTTCTCCCGCCATGACCGCGTCGGCGGCCGCGCATTCAGCGACGGTTCTGGCCAGAGGCCCGATCGAGTCCAGCGTCGGCGAGAGCGGGAAGGCGCCGTCCAGCGGAACGCGTCGTGCGGTCGGCTTGAAGCCGACGACCCCGTTCAGTGCGGCGGGGATGCGCACCGAACCGCCGGTGTCGGAGCCTATGGCGACGTCGCTGGTGCCTTCTGCTGCCGACACGCCCGCGCCGGAGGACGAGCCGCCGGGAATGCGGGCGGTGTCGGCGGCGTTGCCCGGCGTGCCGTAATGCGGATTGTCGCCGATCGCGGTGAAGGCGAACTCGGTCATCGCCGTCTTGCCGATGATGACGGCCCCGGCGCGTCGCAACCGCGCCACCACGACGGCGTCGGTTTCGGCCGGCCCGACATCGCGGCGCATCAGCGAACCGGCAAGCGTTGCCTCGCCGGCAACGTCGAACAGGTCTTTTACGGAGACGATGGCGCCGTCCAGCGGCCCGAGGGTCACGCTCGCCCTGCGGCGGGCGTCGGCGGCGTCGGCGGCGGCGCGAGCGGGCTCGACATAGAGTCTGGAAAATACCTTTTCCTCGTCGGCGCGCGCGGCGAGACGCTGCACTCTTTCTTCGAGCCGGTCGCGCGACGATTCCACGATTGTTGCCCTCCGTAGCCGGAACACTATGCTTGCGGCTTGCTTTGTCATGGCAGGAACCCAATCGCAACCGCACCATGTCCACCACCTACGAACCGGTCAACACGCTCAAGCCCGCTCATGAGGATGTCTGGATCGTCGACGGTCCGGAGATCCGGTTCGGACCGCCGGGGCTCAAGATGCCGTTTCCCACGCGCATGACGATCGTGCGGCTGGCCGGGCAAGACCTCTTCGTCCATTCGCCGACGGCCTTGTCCGACGCTTTGGGGGCCGAAGTCGAAAAGCTCGGCACGGTCAGGTGGATCGTCGGCCCGAACCGGATTCATTACTGGTGGATACCGCAATGGCACGCGGCGTGGCCGCAGGCCGAAGTCTTCCTGGCGCCGCGCATCCGCGAGCAGGCGGGCGATCATATCCGTTTCGACGCCTCGCTGCTGGACGGCGCGGATGGCTATCCCTGGGACAGCGAGATCGCCACGCTGCCGGTCGCCGGCAGCTACATGACGGAAGTGGAATTCTTCCATCATGCCTCGCGCACGTTGATCCTGACCGACCTGATCGAGAATTTCGAGCCGCGCAGGCTGTCATTGTGGATGCGGCTATTGACCTGGTTCGGCGGCGTCCAGGATCCGCACGGCTCGATGCCGCGCGACATGCGCATGACGTTCTCCGCCGACAGGCAAAAACTCCGTACGGCGATCGATACGATGATCGACTGGGCGCCGGAGCGCATCATCATCGCTCACGGCCGCTGGTATCGGCGCGAGGGGGCGGCCGAACTCAGGCGCGCCTTCGGTTGGCTTGAAGGGTGAAACGACGGCCATGCCCCTTGGATCAGCGCGCCGGAGCGGTATCGACGGTCTGCGGGCCGCGCGTTCTCTCGACAGTTCCGGGTCTGCTCAGCGTCTGCAGCGAGGCGACGGGCGCACCCGCTATCTGCGCCATGACGGCGTGCGCCAGTTCCGAGCCAGCCAGCCGCACGTCCTCGTTCACCACGTAGATCTGCGGGCGAAACAGGTGCAGCAGGCGCGACGACTGCTTGGAGACGATGTCGACCTCGCGGCCGAGTTGAAACCCCGCGTCCTCCACGCCGGCCACCAATGCGAAGGTGGCGCCTCCCGCGCCGCTGACGATGCCGTCCGGGCAGCCGCGGCGACGCATCATGTCGACGGTCGAGGCGCGGATGGCGTCGATGGAATTGTCGAGCGTCGCGGCCGGAAAGGGGATTTCGGAAAGGCCGTACTCGGTCAGCGCCTCGGCAAAGCCCTCGCGCATGTGGTGGTAGTAGCTGAGATTCGGCGGCGGCGGCAGCAGGGCCAGCCGCTTGCGTCCCAGGCCGGCAAGTGTGCGCACCGCCTGGGCCGCGAAGGCGCGGTTGTCGAAGTCGTGGTAGGGATGCTCGATGCCCATGCGGGTGCGGCCGTGCGTGGCGAAGGGAAAGCCGTGCTCGCTCATATAGCGCACGCGCTTGTCGTCGGGCTCGGTGCGCGAGATGATGATGCCGTCGGCGGAGCCGGTCTCGACGATGTAGCGGACCGGTTCGAGCGGATCGTTGTTGCGCGAATAGGGCGTGACGATCAGGTGGTAAGGCGTCGGCGCCAGCGCCTCCGAGATGCCGTAGATCATGTCGGAGACGAAGCCGCCGATCTGCTCCTCGGTGTCGAGGACGAGCGAGATGACGTTGGTCTTTCCGGTACGCAGGCGCACGCCCGCGCGGTTGGGGCGGTAGCCGATCTGCCTGGCGACCAGCTGCACGCGCCTGCGCGTCTCCGCGCCGATCTCCGGCGCGTCCTTCAGCGCGCGCGAAACGGTGGTGACGCCGAGACCCGTCATGAAGGCGAGCGTCTTGAGCGTCGGCCTTTCCGAATGCCGCGTCTCGTCCGCGTCGTCCTGTCTATTGTCTTTGCGCATCCTACCCGTCCGCCAAGGCGCATAGCAGCCGCACCGGACTCCGGCAACGGCCGATTTCCGCCGGCCTGTCCGACGGTTCTTCTGGACCCTCAAGTATATTGAAACGTTACAGATTACCAGCGTTATGACGTCATGGGCATGTCTGGCGCCGGTTACCGTAACAGTCCAGTCCGAAGAATCGCCACGACAGGTATGCGGATTTCCTTTCTTCACCGCAATCATCGCATTGCAAAAGACGCGAAGCCGCGGATCGAGAAGGCGGCCTCGATCCGAAGAGGCGGTTGCGCCGATCTTAAAATTGCCCTATGCACAATCTGTAACGTTTCAGAATTCTGGGAGGAATCGAAATGGGATACAGAAGCGTCACCGCCGCGCTGGCGGCCAGCGCCTTTGCCCTCGCCTTCATCGGTGCGGCACAGGCGACGGACCTGGAGGTGATCCACTGGTGGACGTCGAAAGGCGAGTCGGCCGCCGTTTCGCAGTTCGCCAAGGCCTTCGACAATGACGGCCACGGCGACCATTGGGTGGACAGCGCCATCGCGCTCGGCGAGACCGCGCGCTCGACCGTCATGCAGCGCGTGCTCGGCGGCGACCCGCCCGGCGCCGCCCAGTTCAATCCCGGCCGCCAGTACGAGGAACTGATCTCCGGCGGCAAGCTTCTCGACCTCACCGACATCGCCAAGGAAAACAAGTGGGAGGAGGTCATCCGCCCGAAGGCCATCCAGAGCGCCTGTCTGGTCGACGGCCATTGGTGGTGCGTGCCCGTCAACCTGCATTCCAACTACTGGGCCTGGTACTCCAAGCCGGCTTTCGAGAAGGCGGGGCTGCCCGAGCCGCGAAGCCTGGCCGAGTTTATCAAGGATGCGCCCAAGCTGAAGGAATCGGGCGTCATCCCCTTCGCCATCGGCGGCGACGGCAATGGCTGGCAAATCCAGCTCCTGTTCCAGGACATGGTGACGGAAGCGCTCGGCGTGAAGCAGCGCGACAAGATGTTCACCGAAAAGAGCGCCGACATCGCCGGCGGCCCCGAGATGAAAGGCGTGCCAACCGCAACTGGAACGACACGACCAATATGGTCATCACCAACAAGGCGGCCCTGCAGGTGATGGGCGACTGGGCGCGCGGCGAATTCGCGGCCGCCGGCATGACCGGCGTCAAGGATTTCGGCTGCATGATCGGCCTCAACGAAGACAAGCCGGTGGTCTCGACCGACGGCGACATCATCGTCTTCTTCAAGCAGGACAATCCGGATGTGGAGGCCGCGCAAAAGCGCCTGGCGGCTCTTCTGCTCAGCCCGAAGGTCCAGGTGGCCTTCAACAACGCCAAGGGCTCAATGCCGGTGCGCGGCGACGTCGATTTGGGCACGGCCGATCCTTGCATGCAGAAGGCGCTCAAGGCGGTGGAGGATCCGGCCAAGATCGTCACGGCGACCAACAGGTTCATTACCGAGAACACCAACCAGCAGATCAACGAGCTGGTATCGCAGTTCTTCGCCGACGATTCCATGTCGCCGGACGACGCGACCACCAAATTTGCCGACGTCATCGCCAACTCGGATTGAGAACGACACAATCCCGAGCGCATGGCCGCGCTCGGGATTGTTCTTGCGTTTGATCGCAAGCCGGACTGCCGCAATCCACGACAATCGCAACCGACGGGAAGATGCAGAAAAGCTGGACCCGCAGACTAAACCTCATCGCGATCATCGGCACCTTGCCGATGATCCTGGTGGCCGTCGGCGTCTTCGTGATCGGCGTCGGGTTCTCGGTACTGTGGTCGTTCACCTCGTCCAAGCTGTTCCCGAGCTACGACTTCGTCGGCCTCGCGCAGTATCGCCGGCTGTGGTCGGACGGGCGCTGGCTGATCTCGGTCGATAACATCTGGCTGTTCGGACTGTTGTCGATCGGCTTCAACATGGTCTTCGGCTACCTGCTGGCCGTCTTCATGGACCAGCGCATCCGCAACGAGGATCTGTTCCGCTCGGTCTTCCTCTATCCGTTCGCCATGTCGCTGATCGTCACTGGGCTGGTGTGGCAATGGGCGCTCGATCCCAATCTCGGGCTGCAGCAGGCGCTGCGCAATTTCGGCTGGCAGGGCTTTTCCTTCGCGCCGCTGGTCGATTCCCGCACTGCGCTCTACGGGCTGGTCGTCGCCTCGATCTGGCAGGGTTCCGGGGTGACGATGGCGATCCTGCTCGCCGGCCTGCGCGGCGTCGACGAGGAGATATGGAAGGCGGCGCGGGTGGACGGCATCCCCGCCTGGCGGACCCATCTCTTCATCGTCGCGCCGATGATGAAGGGCGCGTTCGCGACCGCCTTCGTGCTGCAATGCGTCAGCGTGGTGCGGGTCTACGACCTCGTCATTGCCATGACCGGCGGCGGCCCCGGCATCGCCACGACCATGCCGGCGGTCTACGTCATCCAGCTTATCACCGTGCGCCAGAACGTCGGGCAGGGCATGGCCGCTGCCACGATGATGCTGCTGCCCATCCTCGTGGTGATCGCCGCGATGGGGCTGTTGCGATGGCGCCGCAGCCGGGCGGGGAGGGTCGCCGCATGACCGCTGCCGCGACCTTCTCCGTCCGGCCCGCAACGAGCGTGGGAGCGGAGCCGCGCGGACCGAAGCCCAGGCGCCTGTCGATCGGTCGCTTCGGCGTCTACGCCTTCCTTGTCGTTTCGGCGCTGTTCTTCCTGGTGCCGCTCTACATCATGGTGGTGACGTCGCTGAAGGGGATGCCGGAGATCAGGCTCGGGCATCTCTTCAACCTGCCGGCCGAAGTCACCTTCCAGCCCTGGGTCGACGCCTGGCTGCACGCCTGCACCGGGCGCGATTGCAACGGGCTGAGCCCCGGCTTCCTCAACTCGGTCAAGATCACAGTGCCGAGCGTCGTCATCTCGATCGTGTGCGCCTCGATCAACGGCTATGCGCTTACCTTCTGGCCCTACAAGGGCGCGAACCTTTTGTTCGGGCTTCTGGTGTTCGGCGCCTTCGTGCCCTACCAGGTGGTGATCTACCCGCTGATCATCGGGCTGTCCTCGATCGGTCTGTTCGCTACGCTGCCGGGCATCATCATCGTCCACACCATTTTCGGCATGCCGATCCTGACGCTGCTGTTTCGTAATTTCTACGCGGCGTTGCCGGTGGAACTGTTCAAGGCGGCACGCGTCGACGGCGCCGGTTTCTGGCGGGTGTTCTTCCACATCATGCTGCCCATGTCGGTGCCGATCACCATCGTCGCCGTGATCCTCCAGGTGACGGGCATCTGGAACGACTTCCTGTTCGGCGTCGTCTTCGCCGGGCGGTCCAACTGGCCGATGACGGTGCAGCTCAACAACATCGTCAACACCACGACGGGCGTGCGCGAATACAACGTCAACATGGCGGCCACCATCCTGACGGCGGCGGTGCCGCTCGCCATCTATTTCATTTCCGGCCGCTGGTTCGTGCGCGGCATCACCGCCGGCTCGGTCAAGGGGTGAGGACGGGGTGAGGATGACAGTCACGACAGACAGCGTTGCCGCCGTGCCCTCGAGCGTCTCGATCCAGGATCTCTCGCTGAGCTTCGGAACCGTCAAGGTGCTGGAATCGCTCGACCTCGACATAAAGGAGGGCGAGTTCGTGGTGCTGCTCGGACCGTCCGGCTGCGGCAAGTCCACGCTGCTCAACTGCATCGCCGGCCTGCTCGACATTTCCGGCGGGCGTATCTTCATCAAGGGCAGGAACGTCACCTGGGAGGAGCCGAAGGACCGCGGCATCGGCATGGTCTTCCAGTCCTACGCGCTCTATCCGCAGATGAGCGTGGAGAAGAACCTGTCCTTCGGCCTGCGCGTCGCCGGCACGCCGAAGGACGAGATCGCGCGCCGTATCGCGCGCGCGGCCGAAATCCTGCAGATCGAGCCGCTGCTCGACCGCAAGCCCGCCGCGCTGTCCGGCGGCCAGCGCCAGCGCGTGGCGATCGGGCGCGCTCTGGTGCGTGACGTCGATGTCTTCCTGTTCGACGAGCCGCTCTCCAACCTCGACGCCAAGCTGCGCTCGGAACTGCGCGTCGAGATCAAGCTGCTGCACCGGCGGCTGAAGAACACGATGATCTACGTCACCCACGACCAGATCGAGGCGATGACATTGGCCGATCGCATCGCGGTGATGCGCGGCGGCGTCATCCAGCAGTTCGACGAACCGCAGGTCATCTACAAGAAGCCGGTGAACCGCTTCGTCGCAGGGTTCCTCGGTTCGCCCGGCATGAACTTTCTGGACGGCGAAATCATGCTGCGCGGCGGCCAGGCCGCCTTTGTCGCCGACGCCATCGACGTGCCGCTGACCAAATATGATTTCGGTCCCGCCGGCGCGAAGCCGGGCCCCGCCGTGCTCGGCATCCGGCCAGAGCACATCGCCGTCAATGCCGGCAGCGACTGGCCGTTCGAGGCGGTGGTGCCGGTCGAGATCGTCGAGCCGATGGGCTCCGACACGATCGTCTGGTCGAGGCTCGGCCGGCAGGCCGTCACCATGCGGGTGACGGCGGAACGGTCGCCGAAGGTCGGCGACCGTATCGGCATCGGCTTCGATCCCATCAACGCCTCGCTGTTCGACACCGACGGCAACCGCCTGTGAGTTTCCATCCCGAGCAAACGGAAAGCACGCAATGAACTGGTCGTTCCAACTCTACAGCGCCCGCAAGTTCCCGCCGTGGGACAGGATCCTGAAACTGCTGGCGGATGCCGGCTATGCGGAGGTCGAGGGGTTCGGCGGCGTCTATGACGACCCGGCGGGCTTCCGGGCCGAACTCGACAGGAACGGCCTGGCCATGCCGACAGCGCATTTTTCCATCGACGCGCTGGAAAACGATTTCGACGGCGTGCGGCGCATCGCCGATGCGCTGGGCGTGAAACTGATGGTCTGTCCTTATCTTGTTCCCGAGGCGCGGCCTTCGGACACGGCGGGCTGGCGCGGCTTCGGCGAGCGGCTGGCGAAAGCCGGCGAGCGGGCCAGGAAGGCCGGATACGGTTTCGCATGGCACAATCACGACTTCGAATTCAAGGCGCTGCCGGACGGCTCCGTGCCGATGGAACATCTGCTGTCGGTCGCGCCAGGGATAGGCTGGGAATTCGACGTGGCGTGGTGCGTGCGCGGCGGCAGCGATCCGATGCGCTGGATCGACCAGCACGGACAGCGCATCAGCGCCGTTCACGTCAAGGACATCGCCGGTCCCGGCGAGGGCTTGGACGAGGACGGCTGGGCCGATGTCGGGCACGGTTTGATGGACTGGGCCAAGCTGCTCAGGGCATTGCGGGCCGAAACGCCGGCGAAATACTTCATCATGGAGCAGGACAACCCGAACGACATCGACCGCTTCGCGCGGCGCTCGCTCGCGGCGGTGCAGAGCTACCAGGACGCGAGAGGATAACGGTCATGGCGAGGAGACTGGGGGTCGGCGTCATCGGCTGCGGCAACATTTCCGCGGCCTATTTCAAGCTGGCGCCGCTGTTTCGCGGCATCGAGATGCGCGCCTGCGCCGACATCGACATGGATGCGGCGAGGGCGCGCGCCGGAGAGTTCAAGATTCGGGCCGAGACGGTGGACGACCTGCTCGCCGCGCCTGACATCGACATCGTCGTCAACCTGACGAATCCGGCTGCGCATTACGCGGTGTCGAAGAAGGTGCTCGACGCCGGCAAGCACGTCTATTCGGAAAAGCCCTTCGTGCTTTCGGTCAGGGAGGGGCTGGACCTGAAGAAGCGGGCGGAGAAAAAAGGCCTGCGCGTCGGCTCGGCGCCCGACACCTTCCTCGGCGGCGCGCATCAGCTTGCGCGCAATCTCATCGACAGCGGCAAGGTGGGAAAAATCACCAGCGGCACGTGCTTCGTGATGGGACACGGCATGGAGCACTGGCATCCGAATCCGGATTTCTTCTTCCAGCCCGGCGCCGGGCCGGTGCTCGACATCGGGCCTTATTATGTCACCAATCTGATCCAGCTGATCGGGCCGGTGCGCCGGGTGGCTGCGGTCGCCACGACGCCGGCGAAGGAGCGCACGATCCTGTCGAAGCCGCGCAAGGGAGAAAAGATCCCGGTCAACACGCCGACCACCATCCATGCCGTTCTGGAGTTCGAGAACGGTGCCGTGGTGACGCTGAACACGAGCTGGGACGTGTGGGTCCACAACCACGCGCCGATGGAGCTTTATGGCGAGGCGGGCACGCTCTTCGTGCCGGACCCGAATTTCTTCGGCGGCAAAGTGAGCTACACCAGGGCGGACAAGACGGTGACATTGTTGCCGAAATGGGAGCATCCCTTTGCCGTCGCCAACGAGAAGCATCCGGCGGGGATGATGGCCAATTACCGCACGGCGGGACTGGCCGACATGGCGCTCGCCATCCTGCAGGACCGGCCGCATCGCTGCTCGATGGACCTGGCGCTGCATGCGGTGGACGTCATGACGTCGATCCTGAAGTCGGGCGAAACGGGCAAGTTCGTCGCCATGCAGACGACATGCGGGCGCCCGGCTGCGCTGGGCGTGAAGGAAGCGAAGGCGCTGCTGGCGAAGACATAGGCGACGGGTCGACAAGCCGCCAATTGTCAGAGAATATCGACGCGGGCACTTCCCGGTGGCGATACCGCCGGGAAGTGCTTCCTCTTTCCAATGCGAGATCGCCTTATGCCCTACGTTCCTGCCGAAAACCGTTATTCCTCGATGATCTACAACCGCTGCGGACACAGCGGGCTCAAATTGCCGGCGATCTCGCTCGGGCTGTGGCACAATTTCGGAGACGACACGCCGCATCGCACCAAGCAGGCGATCCTCCACAAGGCGTTCGACCTCGGCATCACGCATTTCGATCTCGCCAACAATTACGGCCCGCCGCCCGGCTCGGCGGAGATCGCTTTTGGTAGACTCCTGCGCGAGGATTTCGCCGGCTACCGCGACGAACTCATCATCTCGACCAAGGCCGGCTACGGGATGTGGCCCGGCCCCTACGGCGAGTGGGGCAGTCGCAAATACCTGCTCTCCAGCCTCGACCAGAGCCTCAGGCGCATGGGACTCGACTATGTCGACATCTTCTATTCGCACCGCTTCGATCCCGACACGCCGCTGGAGGAAACGATGGGTGCGCTCGACCATGCGGTGCGCTCGGGCAAGGCGCTCTATGCCGGCATCTCGTCCTACAATTCGCAGCGTACGCGCGAGGCCGCCGATATTCTCAAGCGCCTCGGCACGCCCTGTGTCATCCACCAGCCGAGCTATTCCATGCTCAACCGCTGGGTGGAGGAGGACGGGCTGCTCGACACGCTGGATGGGCTGGGGATCGGATCGATCGTGTTCACGCCGCTGGCGCAGGGCATGCTGACCAACAAATATCTCAACGGCATTCCCGAAGGCAGCCGCGCCAGCCAGGGCAAGTCGCTTCGCCAATCCTTCATCACCGAGGAAACGGTCGCCAACATCAAGGCGCTGAACGAGATCGCCAAGAAGTGCGGCCAGAGCCTTGCGCAGATGGCGCTCGCCTGGGTGCTGCGCAAAGGCCGCGTCACCTCGGCGTTGATCGGCGCCAGCCGGCCCGAGCAGGTGGAGGACTGCGTCGGCGCGCTGAAGACGCTCGACTTCAGCGACAGCGAACTGGCCGAGATCGACCGCTATGCCCGCGAGGCGAACGTCAATCTGTGGGCGCAGTCGGCGGAACGCGACGGGCCGCCGCGCAAGTAGGGGAAAACCGCGAACAGGGTCAGGCGGCGCCTGCCGCCTGGCATTTCGCGCAGGTGCCGCGGAACTCGATGACGGCCTTCTTCGGCGCGAAGCCGGTGGAGCGCACCCAGTCGTCGAGCTGGTGGCCGATGGCGTGGTCGGAGAATTCGCTGGCCTGGCCGCACTGGTCGCAAATGGCGAAAGCGATCATGGAATGGCTGTGGTCGTGCGGCTCGGCGCAGGCGACGAAGGCGTTGAGGCTCTCCAGCCTGTGCACGAAGCCTTCCTTGATGAGCGCATCGAGCGCGCGATAGACCTGCAGCGGTGCGCGGAAACCGCGCTCGCGCAACTGGTCGAGCAGCATGTAGGCGCTGAGCGGCGCGCTGGCGTGCTCGAGCTTTTCCAGGACCGAGACCTGGTTCTTGGTGAGTGCCGTCCTTGCCGTCATGGTGTTTGCCTGCCTTTGACCCGCCGGTCTGGCGAACCTTCCCATGACATAGCGAGGAAGCGGCGGTTTTTCCACCTTGCCGTTTGTCCCGCATCAAGCAGGCGAGGGTACGACTGCTCCGTTCGGCCGCTGGTCGGCCTACCTTAGTGCGCTTCGTCCCAATTGTCGGCGGCACGGGCGTCGACCTGCAACGGCACCGACAGCGACACGGCCGGCATGGCGGCGTTCTCCATCACCTGCCTGACGATGGGAATGGTCGCGTCGACCTCCTGTTCCGCCGTCTCGAAGATCAGTTCGTCATGCACCTGCAGGAGCATGCGGGCCGACAGCCCGGCATCCGCCAGCGCGCCTTCCATGTGGATCATGGCGCGGCGGATGATGTCTGCTGCCGTTCCTTGCAGGCGCGCGTTGATGGAGGCGCGCTCGTTGAAGGCGCGAACCGAAGGGTTCGGGGAGCGTATCTCGGGATAGTGGATGCGACGACCGAACACCGTCTCGACATAGCCGTTCTCGCGCGCATAGGCCTTGGTCGACTCGATATAGTCGCGGATGCCGGGGAAGCGCTCGAAATACTTCTTGATATAGGCGCCCGCTTCCTCGCGCGGGATCGAGAGCTGGTTGGCGAGGCCGAAGGCCGATATGCCGTAGATGATGCCGAAATTGATCGCCTTGGCGCGGCGGCGCACTTCCGAGGGCATGCCTTCGACGGGAACGCCGAACATCTCGGAGGCGGTAATGGCGTGGATATCGGCGCCCTCGGCGAAAGCCTGTTTCAGTTGTGGAATGTCGGCCACGTCGGCGAGCACGCGCAGCTCGATCTGGCTGTAGTCGGCCGAGATCAGCCTGTTGCCCGGCTCGGCGATGAAGGCGGTGCGGATCCTGCGGCCTTCGGCGGTCCGCACCGGAATGTTCTGGAGGTTCGGGTCCGACGAGGAAAGCCGCCCGGTCGTCGTCGAGGCCAGCGAATAGGACGTGTGGACGCGCTTCGTCTCGGGATGGATGAAGCCGGGCAGGGCGTCGGTGTAGGTGGATTTGAGCTTGGTGAGCTGGCGCCAGTCGACGATCTTGCGCGGCAGCGCGTGGCCTTCGGCCGCAAGGTCCTCCAGCACCCGCGCCGATGTCGTCCATTGGCCCGTCTTCGTCTTGGTGGCGCCCGGCAGCCCCATGCGGCCGAACAGTATGTCGCCGAGCTGCTTGGGGGAGCCGATGGTGAAACGCTCGCCGGCCAGTTCGTAGATTTCGTCCTCCAGCCCGGCCGCGCCCTGGGCCAGTTCTCCCGACAGGCGCGACAGGATCTGCCGGTCGACGGATATGCCGCGCTGCTCCATGCGCGCCAGCACCGGCACCAGCGGCCGTTCCAGCCGCTCGTAGACGGACACCAGCCCCTTGGCCGCTAGCCGCGGCTTCAGCACCAGCCACAGGCGCAGCGTGACGTCGGCGTCCTCGGCGGCGTAGCAGGTCGCCTTGTCGAGGGGCACCTGGTGGAAGCCGATGAAGTTTTTTCCGGAGCCAGCCACCTCCTTGAAAGCGATCGGCTTGTGGCCGAGCCATTTTTCCGAGAGCGCATCCATGCCGTGCCCGCCGGACGTTCCGGCGTCGAGCACGTAGGAGATCAGCATGGTGTCGTCGTAGGAGACGACGTCGATGCCGTGGCGCTGCATGATGACGAGGTCGTATTTCAGGTTCTGCGCGATCTTGAGGACGGAAGGGTCTTCCATCAACGGCTTGATGGCGGCCAGTGCGTCGCGGATCGGGATCTGGTTTTCCACCAGCCCGCCGCCGAGCAGGTCGTCCTCGCCATTCTTGTGTCCGACCGGGACATAGGCGGCGTGGCCGGGCCGGATGGCGAGCGAGAAGCCGCACAGGTCGGCCTGCATCGGGTCGAGCGAGGTGGTTTCGGTATCGAAGGCGACGATGCCCGCCTCGCGTGCGTCCGCTACCCATTGTTCGAGCGTCGCGAGGTCGCGGATGCAGTGGTAGGCGTTGACGTCGATCTTGTCGGCGACGGCGGCTTCCGCCCGCATGGCGGAAAGCAGCGAGGGAGAATCCCCCTCCCCCTTGAGGGGAGGGGTTAGGGGTGGGGGTTCTGAAGCGTTGGCGCTCGACGAAATACCCCCACCCGCGCCTCCGGCGCGACCTCCCCTCAAGGGGGAGGTTGAGGCGCTGCCCACATCCGGTCCGTGCGCGGTATCGGTGCGCTCGACCGCGACCGAAGCCGCCTCGATATCGGCCGGCTCGGCGCCGGTCGCCTCCGCGACGCGACGCGTCAGCGAGGAAAACTCCATGGCTTTCAGGAAGGCGATGAGCTTCGGGCCGTCGGCGGGCTGGAGAATGAAGTCTTCCAGCCGCTCGCCTTCGATCACCGGCACGTCGGTCTTCAGCGTCACCAGGTCGCGTGAGATGCGCGCCTTGTCGGCGTTGTCGATGATGGACTGGCGCCGCTTCTCCTGCTTGATTTCCGTCGCGCGCGCCAGAAGCGCGTCGAGGTCGCCGAACTGTTCGAGAAGCTGGGCCGCGGTCTTGGGGCCGATGCCGGGAACGCCGGGCACGTTGTCGACCGAGTCGCCGGTCAGCGCCTGCAGGTCGATCATCTTTTCCGGCGGCACGCCCCATTTCTCGATCACTTCGGGAATGCCGATCTGGCGGTCCTTCATCGGGTCGTACATGCCGACCGTGGGGCCGACGAGCTGCATCAGGTCCTTGTCGGAGGAGACGATGGTCGTGTCGCCGCCGGCCTCGCAGGCGAGCCGGCAGTAAGTGGCGATCAGGTCGTCGGCCTCGAAGCCTTCCATCTCGACACAGGGCAGGCCGAAGGCCCGCGTCGCCTCGCGGATCAGGCCGAACTGCGGAACGAGGTCTTCCGGCGGCGCCGAGCGGTTGGCCTTGTATTCCGGATAGAGATCGTTTCGGAACGTCTTCGAGGAATAGTCGAAGATAACGGCGAAATGGGTGGGCGTGATGCCGACGTCGGTGTTGCGCGCTTCGCGCAGGAGCTTCCACAGCATATTGCAGAAGCCGGAAACGGCCCCGACCGGCAGGCCGTCCGACTTGCGCGTGAGCGGCGGCAGCGCGTGATAGGCACGGAAAATGTAGCCCGAGCCGTCGACAAGAAAGAGATGATCGCCTTTTTTCATGGGTGCTAGCCGTACCGTGCGGGTGCTGGCGTGTCCACGCCAAACGCCCCGCACAAGACAGGTTCCGGCAACGTCCTGACAGGAGGCGTCAGCACTCTCACGAGCATGTTACGAAGATGTAATGTTCGTGCCCTTGAATCGCCACGTTGTGCGACCCAGATAGCACTCATCGGCAGTTTTCGCCGAAGTCCGGAGCAAGGCCCGTCCCCCGCCTATGCCGGACACCTGCGGCAGCCTATCCCCCTCTCCGGGCTGCCGCAATGTTTGAGTATCGCCGCCGTGGTTCCCCCTCCACCACGGCGGCGTCTTTTTGTCCCGATCCCTTTATCCCGACCCCTGTGCCGCCGTTTTTACCGCCTGGTTTGTCTGGGGCGGGCTTTCCGTTTGCAATCGACGCCGTTACGGTTGCGCCGCAAATGTGAAAGGCCTTCGGAATGTCTGCAATTTCCTCCGTCCTGGACCGGCTCGACCGGGACTTCGACAACAGCCTGGACAGGCTGTTCGACCTGCTCCGCATCAAATCCATATCGACCGACCCGGCCTTTGCCGCCGACTGCCGTGCCGCCGCCGAGTGGCTTGTCGCGGATCTGAAGACGATCGGCTTCGATGCGTCGGTGCGCGCGACGCCCGGGCATCCGATGGTGGTGGCGCACCACGACGGCCCGGCGGATGCGCCGCATCTCCTCTTCTACGGTCACTACGACGCGCAGCCGGTCGATCCGCTCGACCTGTGGGACGACGATCCATTCGATCCGAAGCTCAAGGAGATCGAACCCGGCCGCAAGGTCATCACCGGGCGCGGCTCCTCCGACGACAAGGGACAGCTCATGCTGTTCGTGGAGGCGTGCAGGGCGTGGAAGGCGGAGCATGGCGCGCTGCCGTGCCGGATCACGCTCCTGTTCGAGGGCGAGGAGGAAAGCGGTTCGCCCTCGCTGAAACCGTTCCTCGAGGCGAATGCGGAGGAACTGAAGGCCGATGTCGCGCTGGTCTGCGACACCGACATGTGGGACCCCGAAACGCCGTCCATCTGCACCTCGCTGCGCGGGCTGGTCGGCGAGGAAGTGGTGGTCAAGGCGGCGAACCGCGACCTGCATTCGGGCATGTATGGCGGGCCAGCCGCCAACCCGATCCGCATCCTGGCGAAGATCCTCGCCGACATCCACGACGACACCGGCCGCGTCACCATTCCCGGCTTCTACGAGGGCGTGGACGAGGTGCCGTCGCAGGTGCTGAAATCGTGGGAGGCGCTGGGCCAGAGCGCGGAAAGTTTCCTGGCACCCATCGGCCTGTCCAATCCGGCCGGCGAGAGGGGCCGCTCGGTGCTGGAGATGGTGTGGGCGCGGCCGACGGCCGAATTCAACGGCATTTCCGGCGGCTATGAAGGCAAGGGCTTCAAGACGGTGATCGCCGCGCAGGCCTCGGCGAAAGTGTCGTTCCGCCTCGTGCAGAAGCAGGATCCGAAGAAGGTCCGCGCCGCCTTCCGCCAGTTCGCCTCCGAGCGCCTGCCGGCCGACTGCCATATCGAATTCCATCCGCATGGCGGCTCTCCGGCGATCCAGCTCGCCTACGATTCGCCGTTCCTGACCAAGGCGCGCAACGCGCTGACCGAGGAATGGGCGAAGCCGGCGGTGACGGTCGGCTCCGGCGGTTCCATTCCCGTCGTCGGCGATTTCCAGACCTATCTCGACATGGAATCGCTGCTGGTCGGCTTCGCGCTGTCGGACGACCGCATCCACTCGCCCAACGAGAAATACGACCTGAAGTCCTTCAGGAAAGGCCAGCGCTCGTGGGCGCGCATCCTCGATGCGCTGACGAAGGAGGCGGGCCGATGAACAGTTCCATTCGTTTCCATCGCCACGACCTGCCGGACCTTTCCCACTACGATGTCGAGGCGGTCGCCATCGACACGGAGACGCTCGGCCTCAACCCCCATCGCGACCGGCTGTGCGTGGTGCAGCTTTCGCCGGGGGACGGGACGGCCGACATCGTCCAGATCGCACCGGGCCAGAAGCGGGCGCCCAACCTTGCGGCGCTGCTCAGGAACAGGCGCATCACCAAGCTCTTCCACTACGGCCGCTTCGATATCGCGGTGCTCTATCACGCCTTCGGCGTCATGGCCGAGCCGGTGTTCTGCACCAAGATCGCCTCGCGGCTGACCCGCACCTACACCGACCGGCACGGGCTGAAGGACATCTGCAACGAGCTTCTCGGCGTCAGCCTGTCCAAGCAGCAGCAATCGTCCGACTGGGCGGCCGAGACGCTGTCGCCCGAACAGCTCGACTATGCGGCTTCCGACGTTCTCTACCTGCACCGGCTGCGCGAGGTGCTGGCCGGGCGGCTGGCGCGGGAAGGGCGGACGAAGGAGGCGGAAGCCTGCTTCCGCTTCCTGCCGACGCGCTCGAAGCTGGATCTCATGGGCTGGGCGGAACAGGATATCTTCGCGCACAGTTGAGGGGCCGGGAACTTTGCCGGAATTCCGGCGTTTGTCGGCGCGACACGAGGAGAGGGAACATGGCCGAACGACAGCCGATGGCAAGCGCGCCGAAGGACGGCTCCGAGGTGACCGTCTACTGGACGGACGCCGACGGCGTCATGAACGAGTCGGTCGGCCGATGGCAGGACGGCGGCTGGTGGGTCTACATCGACAGCGACACCAGAAAGCGCGTCCAGCCGTCGAGCTGGCGGCCGGACGGCGCGGGCGAGACCTGAAAAGTTCGGCGGTGGCGGGAACTGGTGAACGCCGGGGATTTGACATAGCCTCGGTCGTTGCAACCAGTGGCTGATTCGGCCCCTTGCGGCCCCGGCCACCGTAACAGGAGGGAAACGCAATGGGCGTTGAAAGTCTGGTGGTCTTCATCATCATCGGCGCGATCGCGGGCTGGCTGGCCGGCCTCATCGTCAAGGGCTATGGCTTCGGGCTGCTCGGCAACATCGTCGTCGGCATCGTCGGCGCCTTGATCGCCGGCTGGCTCTTCCCGGCGCTGGGCGTCAGCCTCGGCACGGGCATCGTCGCAGCCATCATTCATGCGGTGATCGGGGCGGTGATCCTGCTCGTGCTGATCCGGCTGGTGAAATCGGCATAGCATCAAGGACGAGGATCGGAGCGCGTCATGAACCGCAACATGCTTTATCTGGTGATCGGCGCGCTCGTCGTCATCGTCGTGGTGCTCGGCGCCTATCTCTACCGGCAGGAGACGAAGCCGGAAGGCGTCGAGATGAAAATCGACGACAACGGGATTTCCATCCAGAAGAACTGAAGCGGCGGAGCTTCACCGCCGCCAAGCCTGATCCTTGTCGCGCGGCGACGCCCGTTCAATCGGCCTTTCGCGAGGAGGTCATCTGATGTCCGTCAGGTGGCGAGCCGGCCTCGCCTTTCGAAGGGATCAGCCGCCGCCGGCTTCGGTCCCTTGTCGATAAGCAATCCGGTGATACGAGCGAAGCCCGCGAACGACTTGCGCGCTTCCTCCGCGCTCATCTGCGCCGCCATCGCCGCCGAGCAGCAATTCAGGGCGCAGCGGAAAACCGGTCCCCGCCGGCCCATCGGCCATTCCCGCAGGAAGACCATCGCGTCGGCGACGTTCTCGATCTCCTCGACCGGATGACCGGCGCCACGCGAAACGCGCACGGGCGACAGGAACTGCAAGCGGTCCATGACTTCCTCCCGGATATGCAATGACGGGCCGCAATTCGGCCTGACCGTCAAACGCATTGCGGAAAGATTGGTTCCCCCTGATATCCCGACAGGGGCGCAGTGTGATAGTCAGAGCCACTGTCCCGCCTTGACACGCACTCTGCAGGACGTCGCCCTTGCCGGTAGAGCGGGATAGCGGACATGCGCATCACCTTCGACAGAGGTTCGGATTGCGTGAAATCGCTATGCCGTAGCAACATGCGAATTTCTTGAGTGTCCTGAGGTCGGTCATGTCCGCCTGACCGATCGGCGTTTCCCGTGATCCTGAAAGGCACGAGCAGGTCAAGCGCCGTAGTTCTTTCATCTGACTGTCATCGACGCACGCGTATCTTGCCGAGCAAGATTGCTGCGAAAGCATCCTTGCCCAGTGGCAGAAGTCTTGGGGTTCATCTGCAAGGGATAAACAGGGTGTCAGAGCGATAGCGCAGACGATACTGCACCAGATACTGTTTTTTACTTTCGTGACGGGCCTCGGCATGGGACCTCCGTTGACTCGTCGGGATGGGATTGTAAGTTAAAGAAGGGTAAATGGCGGAAACCGCAGGGTTCAAGTGGAGACCTCGAATTACCTCGCGGAGACCTCGAATTACCTCGCGTTTTCGGCCGGGATTTGATTCGATTGCCATGCTGATTTGCATGGAGGCGGAGGATGCGGGGACAGGCCGGTTTCTGGGACGTTGACGAGCGTTATGCGCGGCTGA
>Ga0206119_100103_pt1 | contig 73160 bp, 77 predicted proteins | sample 3A50Ametagenome_FD_148608 | JGI IMG/M metagenome (GOLD analysis project Ga0206119, IMG submission 148608) | Enriched microbial communities from leaf-cutter ant dump, University of Wisconsin, Madison, United States - 3A50A | ecosystem: Environmental > Terrestrial > Nest > Insects nest > Nest dump...
AAAGCGTCGGCCAGTTGAGCGATGATCCCCTCATCAGCCTGCCCGCAGCGGCGCGCTGATCAGCCCGGCAATGCCGGACAGCACGGCGACCAATGCCGCCAGCTACACCACCCGATGGGACACCATCCACCGATATCCTTCTGCAACTCGATCGGAAGGGCATAGATGGCCCGTTCCGTCCGGTAGCGCGTCCTCGCGGCGTTGAATTCGCTGGCAATCCGACCGATGGTCGACAGGATTGTTGACATGGTCTTCCTCCTTGGTTGGCGGCGGCTTGCCGCTACGGCGGGTCGCGTTCGCTGTCTCCTATTGACAGGAACCATATGAGCTCGGATTGACGTTCAATCAAACGAAATGGTATGATGTTTTCTATCAGAAAAATTGAAAGGTGAAGCGTGAACGCTCCTCTCAATCATCCCCTTCCACTGCTCGATCTGGATGTTCTGCGCACGTTCGTGGCCATCGCCGAGACCGGCAGCTTCACCACCGCGGCGACGGCGGTCTACCGTACGCCGTCGGCCGTCTCCATGCAGATCAAGAAACTGGAGGATATCCTCGGCCGTTCGGTGTTCGCCCGCGACGCGCGCTCCGTGTCGTTGACGACCGACGGCGAGATGCTGCTCGGCTATGCGCGCCGGCTGCTGGCGATCAATCGCGAGGCGGTCTCCAAATTCATCGTGCCCGACATCGTCGGCGTCGTGCGGCTGGGCTCGCCGGATGACTATGGCGAGCGGGTTCTGCCGCATGTCCTCAAGCGTTTCGCCCAGTCGCATCCGGCAATCGCGGTGGACGTGACCATCGACCAGTCGATCAATCTCAGGCGGCGCATGGACGACCGGGCGCTCGACATCACGCTCTTGACCAATTCCTACAAGGCCAGCGCCATCGGTGCCGAAGTGCTGCTGACGGAGCCGATCGTGTGGGCGGGCGCCAAGGGCGGCTGCGCCCATCTGCGTGACCCCATGCCGATATCGGTCTGGGAGGAAGGCTGCGCATGGCGGGCAGGCGCGCTGGAGGCCCTGGGCCGCGAGGGTCGCAACTATCGCGTCGCCTATATGAGCGCGCATACGGCCGGCCAGCGCGCCGCGATCATGTCCGACCTGGCGATCGCGCCCCTGCCGCGCTCGTTCCTCGGAAGCGACATGGTCGCGCTCGGTGCCAAGGACGGCTTGCCCGAGATCGGCAACTACAGTCTGGCGATGGTCGTATCGCCGGAGGCCAGCGCGCCGGTCAAGTCGGTCGCCGACCATATTCGCGCGACATTCGAAGTGTTCAGGGAAACCGGGAAGTTCTGAAGCAACGCCTGCGCCGTCAGGCTCGGGCTTATCCCGGGTATTCGCTCGACGATTGACCTGTCGACAACCGAATTCACCGGTGTGCGGAGGTTTTCGGTCTCCAGCGGTCCAAAGCCGCGTCCAGAAGGCGTCGGTGAAACCGCTCAGCTCGTATGAGCGACTAGCTTGTCGACCGTCTCGGGGAAGAACTCGGCCGCGCCGCGACGCTTGCCGAACATCATGTCGTACTGGAGATAGCGGAAATCGCGGACCATCGGGTCGATCTTCTTCTGACGCGCCCAGTCCATCACCGCTTCCCCGTCCGTTTCCAGCAGCATGTTGCGGTCGACAACCGCATAGTGCTTCTGCAGATCACCGAGGAATCCGGTGTAGTAGGGGTGGGTGATGCCCGCCGTCTTGAGGATATGATAGGGCAGGAACGCCGGGCTGACCGGTCCGAGATCCTTGACCGGTCCCGTCCTGTTCGACCAGATCACCAGCGGCGTCTCGTGGTGCGGCTTCATCTGCTCGGCCGGCTCACGGCGTGGCGCGACATTGTCCTTCAGGAAGCCGGTTTCCACGTAGACGGGGCCGAGCGGCGGCAGGTGGTCGCCGAAGAAAGCAATGACCGTCGGGCGCTTGCGCGCCTTGGCCCATTCCACCAGTCTCTCGAGACCCTTGTCGGCGTCCGACGCGCCCTCGGCGTAGCTGAGCAGCGAGGCGCGTGCCCAATCGCTGATCGGTGCCTCGACGGTGTGCGTTGTGTCCGAATAGCGGTGCGGCTCGTAAGGGCCGTGATTCTGGAGGCTGACGGCGAAGAAGAAGAACGGCTTCTCGGTGGCGTCGGCTTCCTTGATGATCTCGTCCGTCATCGCGGCGTCCGAGGCGAGCGGTCCGCGCTTCTGCATCGGCGGCAGCGTCTCTTCGGACTTGAAGTCGTCGAAACCGAAGTCGGCGTAGACGTTGGTCCGGTTCCAGAACCAGTTGGTGCCGGGGTGGATGGCGCGCGCCTCGTAGCCTTCGCTCTTCAGGAAGTTGGCAACGGATGGGATCGGCGCGCGCACATATTGCTGGTAGGGAATGCTGCCGGTGGGCAGGAACGCGTTGGAAAAACCTGTCAGCGTCTCGAATTCGATGTTGGCGGTCATGCCGCCGAACTCGGGCGAGAACATCGAGCCCGAGCGCAGCGCCCTGACGTGCGGGATCGGATCGGGCGTGATCGACACGCCCGGCAGTTGCGTCGGATCCCAGAAGGATTCGCTCATCACGATGATGATGTCGGGTTTTTCCGCCGGCATCGACGGTGCGACCGTCGGTTTGGCGATTGCGTCAATGGCCTTGGCGGAATAGCCGGAGGGCGCGCCGACATGCGCCATAGGCACGTTGAGCGCAAAGGCGAGTGCGAAACCGTTGGAAGCGTAGTTTTCCTTCTGGTCCCACATCATGGGGATGATCTGGAGACGGTCGCGCGTCCATGAAAACGTCGCGTAATCCATGATCGAGACGAAGAAGGCGAGCATCGGCAGACAAAGCACAAGGCGCGTCAGTCTGCCCTTATAGGTCAGGCGCGGCATGCGCCGGCGCCATTCACGCCATGCGTAGACGAGAAGCGCGAGCCCGGCGACGATGCCGACAACCATGGCGACGGCGGTCCAGGGACGTTCACGCACAAGCAACGGCATGAGATCGACGATCTGGCGCGCATAGAGGAAATCGGTTGGATAGAGCGGGTCGCCAAGATAGTGCGACTTCTGGTGGCCGACGAAAGCCAGCGATAAGGTCAGCGGCGCGACGACCATCAGTCCCTGATACCTGCGGCCAAGGATGGCATCCAGCGCCACCAGAATAAGCGTGAAAAGGATGACGGTCGTCCATCCGGGCTTGAAGGGTTGCAAGAAGAAACCGACCGTAGCAGTGAAATCGCCACGGAAAATCAGCTCGATCAGGAAGACGAGAATGGCCGCGGCAAGGAGCGAGACAAGGGCGTAGCCCAGTCCGGTCCTGAATGATGCCCACGTGCCGGAGGCTGAAAATTCAGCGTCGGCGACTGGCGGATGCGCCCGATGGCGGGTGTCCTTTTTCCGTTCCAATTCCAAGCCCTCAGCCGTGAAAAGCGTCACGGAACCGTCATCTCAATGTCATATCAGCCTAAAGGTTGCGGCAAAATTGGGAAGAGCCGGCAAAAGATTCGTGTTCGATTTTAATCATGAGTGATCGAAAAAGCTCTTTTGAAACAGGTGGGTTAGCCTCTCAGCTCTTCGAGGCCGCCGAGGACGGGGCTTGACTTGCAAGACCGCCTTGGTCACACGCAGGGCGATCGAAAACGGGGCGTAACATGGCCATCGCATTCACATTTCCCGGACAGGGCAGCCAGGCGGTCGGCATGGGCAAGGACCTTGCCGAGTCATACCCGGAAGCGCGCAGGGTCTTCGAAGAGGTCGATGAAGCGCTCGGCGAGAAGCTGTCGAAGCTCATCTGGGAGGGGCCGGAGGAGACCCTGATGCTGACCGCCAATGCGCAGCCGGCACTGATGGCGGTTTCGCTGGCGGCCATGAAGGCCCTGGAATCCAGAGGATTCTCCCTGAAGGACAAGGTCGGCTATGTCGCCGGTCATTCGCTGGGCGAATATTCCGCGCTCGCTGCCGCGGGGTTCGTCTCCATCGCCGACGCGGCCCGGCTCCTGCGCATCCGCGGCAACGCGATGCAGTCGGCCGTCCCGGTGGGCGAGGGTGCGATGGCCGCCATCATCGGGCTGGAGCAGGCCGACGTGGAGACGGCCTGCGCCGAGGCCGCGCAAGGGGCGGTGTGCCAGGTCGCCAATGACAATGGCGGCGGACAACTCGTCATTTCCGGCGCCAGGGCCGCCGTCGAGCGGGCAGCCGCGCTGTGCAGCGAAAAGGGCGCCAAGCGCGCCCTGATGCTGCAGGTCTCCGCGCCCTTCCACTCGGCGCTGATGCAGCCCGCCGCCGACGCCATGCGCGAGGCGCTGGCGGGCGTGGCGAAGAACCCGCCGGTCGTGCCTGTCGTGTCCAATGTGTCCGTGACGCCTACCAGCGATCCGGAAACAATCGCCGCGCGTCTGGTCGAGCAGGTCACCGGACGGGTGCGCTGGCGCGAGACGGTGGAATGGTTCGGCGCCGAGGGCGTCACCACGCTCTACGAAATCGGAGCCGGCAAGGTGCTTTCGGGATTGGCGCGGCGTATCAATCGCGATATCGCGGTAGCCAATGTCGGCGCGCCCGCCGATGTCGATGCAGCTCTGGGGTCGCTCGGCTAGGCATCTGGATTGACCTCTCCCCTATGAGGGAGCGCTCGAGGAGAAAAAAATGTTCGACCTGACCGGCCGCAAGGCGCTCGTCACAGGCGCATCCGGGGGCATCGGCGAGGCGATCGCGCGCATCCTGCATGCGCAGGGCGCCGTCGTCGGGCTGCATGGCACCCGGGTCGAGAGACTGGAAGCCCTGGCCGGCGATCTCGGTGAGCGGGTCAAGCTGTTTCCGGCCGACCTCTCCGATCGTGATCAGGTCAAGGCGCTCGGCCAGAAGGCGGAGGCCGAACTGGAAGGCGTCGACATTCTGGTCAACAACGCCGGCATCACTCGCGACGGGCTGTTCGTCAGGATGTCCGACGAGGACTGGGACGTGGTGCTCGACGTCAATCTCGGCGCCGTCTTCCGGCTGACGCGGGAACTGACGCACCCGATGATGCGCCGTCGTCACGGCCGCATCATCAACATCACCTCCGTGGTCGGCGTCACCGGCAACCCGGGCCAGGCCAACTACTGCGCCTCCAAGGCCGGCATGATCGGCTTTTCCAAGTCGCTTGCGCAGGAGATCGCCACCCGCAACATCACGGTCAACTGCGTGGCGCCGGGGTTTATCGAATCGGCCATGACGGGCAAGCTGAACGACAAGCAGAAAGAAGCCATCATGGCCGCCATCCCCATGAAGCGGATGGGAACAGGCCCCGAAGTGGCTTCGGCCGTCGCCTGGCTGGCCTCGGATGAGGCGGGCTACGTGACGGGGCAGACCGTTCACGTCAACGGCGGAATGGCCATGATCTGAGCGTCGCGCGAGGGTTTGGGAAAGGCCATTTCGCCTTGGACAGTGCCGCCTTTTCGTGTATTGCGACCCGCAACCTGGCGACCCGGCACTAGACTTCGGCGTTCGCCCGGCGATTTCAGCAGGACTATCTTTGCCCTTGATTAGCGGCATTGTGGCCGCTAACGAAGACAGACATAACATCAGACGAGGATGCCCACATGAGTGACACCGCAGAGCGCGTCAAGAAGATCGTTATCGAGCATCTTGGTGTGGATGCCGACAAGGTAACCGAACAGGCGAGCTTCATCGACGACCTTGGCGCGGACAGCCTCGACACGGTCGAACTCGTCATGGCGTTCGAGGAAGAATTCGGCGTCGAGATTCCGGACGATGCGGCGGAGACAATCCTCACCGTCGGCGATGCCGTGAAGTACATCGACAAGGCTTCGGCCTGACGCCTGCGAATCGCATCCGCGGGATAGGCATGTGATGCGGCGCGTCGTCGTAACGGGCCTTGGGCTCCTTTCGCCGTTCGGCATGGGCTTCGAGCATAGCTGGCAACAGCTGCTCACGGGGCGCAGCGCCGCGCGGCGCGTGACGGAGTTCGAGGTCGACGACCTGCCGTGCAAGATCGCCAATGTCATCCCGCGTGGCGATGGCGCTGGGGGCACCTTCAACCCCGAGACGGTCCTGGAGCCGAAAGACCTTCGCAAGATCGGCGACTTCATCCTCTACGGCATCGCGGCCGCGGACGAGGCGTTGCGGGATTCCGGCTGGGTTCCGCAGACCGAGGCGGATCGTTGCGCGACCGGCGTGATGATCGGCTCCGGCATCGGCGGCATCGAGGGGATCGCCGAGAACGCTCTGCTCATGCAGGAACGCGGCCCGCGCCGCATCAGCCCGTTCTTCATTCCCGGCAACATCATCAATCTGGTCTCCGGCCAGGTGTCGATCAAGCACGGGCTGAAAGGCCCGAACCATGCCGTGGTCACCGCCTGTTCGACGGGCGCGCATGCCATCGGCGACGCAGCGCGGCTGATCCAGTTCGGCGACGCCGATGTCATGGTGGCCGGCGGTGCCGAAGCCGCCGTCACGCGTCTGTCGCTGGCCGGCTTCGCCGCCTGCCGCGCGCTCTCCACGGACTACAACGACATGCCGGAGAAAGCGTCGCGGCCGTATGACCGCGACCGCGACGGCTTCGTCATGGGCGAGGGCGCCGGCGTGGTGGTGCTGGAGGAACTCGAGCATGCCAAGGCGCGTGGCGCGCGGATCTACGGCGAGGTCGTCGGCTACGGCCTGACGGGCGACGCCTACCATATCACCGCGCCTGCCGAGGATGGCGACGGCGCTTTCCGCTGCATGACTGCGGCGCTGAAGCGTGCCGGCCTGACGCCGGGCGATGTCGACTATATCAACGCCCACGGCACGTCGACCATGGCCGATACGATCGAACTCGGCGCCGTCGAGCGCCTCGTCGGGGACGCTGCCTCGAAGATATCGATGTCGTCGACCAAGTCCTCTATCGGCCATCTGCTTGGCGCGGCCGGCGCCGCAGAAGCCATTTTCTGCATCCTGGCGATGCGCGACAACATCGCGCCGGCGACCATCAATCTCGACAACCCCGAGCGGGAAACGGCCATCGATCTCGTTCCGAACAAGCCGAGGCAGCGGCGGATCGATGTCGCTCTGTCGAACTCCTTCGGTTTCGGCGGAACGAACGCGTCGCTGGTTTTCAAGCGTTACGATGGGTGAGGCCGGGCGGTTTCCCGCCGGTCCGGCTGTCAATTTCGCCATATTCGCTTCTACTGTTCCGGAGGGGATTCGTGGAACAATCGAACGGTAGCGCGTCATGAACAGCAATCCACCGAATGATGGTGAATTCGGACAGCGTCCGATCCCGCCCGCCACCATCGTGCCGAAATCGGCCAGCGAGGCGTTGCGCCCGGAGGCCGGCACGCCGCCGCCCGCCAAGCGCTCGCGCGCGTCGCGCAGCCAGATCATCGTGTTCATGAACTTTGTCGTCTCCTGCGTCATGCTCCTGGTGCTAGCGGCTGGCGTCGCGCTTTATTTCGGCAAGCAGGAGTTCGTCGGACCTGGCCCTTCGGAGAATGGCGACACCTTCGTGGTCAAGCAAAACAGCGGCGTGGCGGAGATCGCCACGCAGTTGGAGAGCCGCGGGCTGATCAGCAATTCGAGGATTTTCCGACTCGGCGTCCGCGCCTACGGCAACGACCAGGCGCTGAAGGCCGGTGAATACCGGATCAAACCGCACGCCTCGATGCGCGACATCATGGACCTTTTGAAGAGCGGCAAGTCGGTGATGTATTCGCTGACGATCCCGGAAGGCCTGACCGTGGAGCAGGCGTTCGAGAAGATCGCGTCGCAGCCGGAACTCGACGGCGACATGCCGGCCAGCCTTCCGGCGGAAGGAAGCCTCGCCACCGATACGCTGCGCTTCACGCGCGGCGCCACTCGCCAGGAGATGGTGGACAAGCTGCTCGCCGATCAGAAGAAGCTGGTCGCCGATATCTGGGCGCGCCGCTCGCCGGACCTGCCGCTGGCGAATGTCGACGAGTTCGTGACACTTGCGTCCATCGTGGAAAAGGAAACCGGCAAAAGCGACGAGCGCTCGCGTGTCGCCGCCGTCTTCCTCAACAGGCTGGAGAAGGGGATGCGGCTGCAATCGGACCCGACGATCATCTACGGCCTGTTCGGCGGCAAGGGAAAGCCCGCCGACCGGCCGATCTACCAGTCCGACATCGACAAGCAGACGCCCTACAACACCTATCAGATCAACGGGCTGCCGCCCACGCCCATAGCCAACCCCGGCAAGGCCGCGCTGGAAGCCGTCGCCAATCCGTCGAAGACCGACGATCTCTACTTCGTCGCCGACGGCAACGGCGGCCATGTGTTCGCCGCCACGCTGGAGGAGCACAATCAGAACGTTGCGCGCTACCGCGCCTTGCAGAAGAAGCAGGCTGAGGAGGCGAAGCAAAATGGCGGGCAGGCACCGGCGGAAGAAGGTGCGGGGACAGGGGTGCTGCCTGTCCAGTGACGGCGCGGCCAAAAGCAGGAGGGGCGCATGAGCCTGCAGAGCATGACGGGCTTTGCCCGCACAGTGTCCGATCACGACGGCGCGGCGATTGCCTGGGAGGTAAAATCGGTCAACGGCAAGGGCGCGGAAGTTCGCCCCAGGCTGCCACCCGGCTGTGAGCGCCTCGAGCCGCAGGTGCGGCAGGCCATCCAGAAACGTTTCGCCCGCGGCAATTTCCAGGCCGCGCTGACGCTCGGCCGTGGAGCCGGCGCGCAGGCCGCCCCGATCGTCAACGAGGCTTTTCTCAAGGATCTCGCGGGCCTCGCACAGCGCTTGCAGGAGCAATTCAATACCGCGCCGGCCACGGCGGACGGCCTTCTGGCGCTGCGGGGCGTGCTGGAAGTTCCCGACGCGATCGAGACAGAGGAAGCGCGCGCAAGCCTCGACCGGGCGATCGAGGCCGCGCTCGACAAGGCGCTGGAGGGGCTGGAACAGGCGCGTCTGGCCGAGGGAAAGGCGCTGGGCTCTCTGCTTTCCGGTCATCTGGATGCCATCGAGGCGCTGACGCTGCGCGCCGAGGCCGATCCGTCGCGCGAACCGTCGGCGATCCGCGAGCGTATCGCGGAGCAGGTCCGGTTGCTGATGGATGCGAGCGCCGGCCTCGACGAGGCGCGGCTCAATCAAGAAGCCGCCTTCCTCGCCACCAAGGCCGACATCCGAGAGGAGATCGACAGGCTCAAGACCCATGTCGCCTCTGCCAGGGCGCTACTGTCAGGAGGCGGCGCGATCGGCCGCAAGCTCGATTTTCTGGCACAGGAATTCAACCGCGAATCGAATACCTTGTGCTCCAAGTCGAACGCCGCGACGGTGACCGCCATCGGCCTGGAGCTGAAGGCGGTGGTCGACCAGTTCCGTGAGCAGGTCCAGAATCTGGAGTGACTGATCTTGGCCAAGGACGCCGGTTCCCGCATTCGCAGGCGGGGTTTGATGCTGGTCTTGTCGTCGCCGTCGGGCGCGGGCAAATCGACCATAGCCCGTAACCTGATCGAAAGCGATCAGGCTTTCGAACTGTCGGTCTCCGTGACGACGCGGGCGCGGCGCGGCAGCGAGATCGACGGCATCCACTACCATTTTCGCTCGCGGCGTGAGTTCGACATGCTGCGCGACAACGACGAACTGCTCGAATGGGCCGAAGTCCACGGCAATTTCTACGCCACGCCGCGCGCGGCAGCGGAAACGGCGATGGCTGAGGGGCGCGACATGCTCTTCGACATCGACTGGCAGGGCGCCAAGCAACTCAAGGAGAAGATGCGCGGCGACATCGTCTCGATCTTCATCCTGCCGCCGTCGATGGCCGAGCTGAAGGCACGACTCAAGCGCCGGGCCGAGGACCAAGAACAGGTCATCGAGACGCGGCTGAAGAATGCGCGCGACGAGATCGAGCATTGGACGGAATACGACTTCGTCGTGATCAATGACGATCTCGACCGCGCTTTCGGCGAGGTGAAAGCGATCGTGACGGCGGAACGGCTGCGCCGCGACCGCAGGCCGGGCCTCTTCGACTTCGTTTCAGGGTTGCTGGACGAGAAGACGGAATAGTTTTTCCTTCTCTCCGCAAACGGAGAGAGGAGAACTATACCGCATTCGCCAGCCGGACGAATTCCTCGACACTCAGCGTTTCGGCCCGCCGTGTCGGATCGATCCCGACCCGCCCCAGCAGCGCCTCGCCGCCGAGGCTCTTCACGCTTTGGCGCAGCATCTTGCGGCGCTGGCCGAAGGCCGCTTCCGTGACACGACCGAGCGTTTTCACATCCGCCGGCAGCGGCGCTTGCCGGGGAACGATATGCACCACGGACGACGTGACCTTCGGCGGCGGCGTAAAGGCCTGGGGAGGGACATCGAAGGCGATCTTCGCCTCCGTCCGCCATCCGGCGAGCACGCCGAGCCGGCCATACGCATTGCTGCCGGGTTGCGCCACGATCCGCTGCGCGACCTCGCGCTGGAACATCAGCGTCATCGACCGGTAGAAGGGCGGCCATCGCTCCACGGTCAGCCATCGCACCAGCAACTCGGTTCCGATATTGTAGGGCAGGTTCGCGACGATCTTTTTGTCCTCGCCGGGCGCGAGCGCGGAGAAGTCGGTCCTCAGGGCATCGCCTGAAATCACGTCGAGCCGGCCAGGATAGTGCGCCGCGATTTCAGCCAACGCCGCGAGGCAGCGCTCGTCACGCTCGATGGCGACGACCTTGCGCGCGCCATTGAAAAGAAGCGCGCGCGTCAGCCCTCCGGGTCCGGGGCCGACCTCGATGACCGTGCAGCCGGCGAGGTCGCCTGCGGCCCGCGCCACCTTGCCGGTCAGGTTGAGGTCGAGCAGAAAATTCTGGCCGAGCGATTTTTTCGCCTGCAGCCCATGTTTGTCTATCACATCCCGCAGCGGCGGCAGCCCGTCGATCGTCACGGCTGTCCCGCCATGTCGGTGCGGTCTGCCAGGAAGCGCGCCAGCTTGAGCGCGGCGATAAGGCTGTTCGGACGGACGATGCCCTTGCCGGCGATGCCGAACGCCGTTCCGTGGTCGGGCGAGGTGCGCACGAAGGGCAGGCCGAGCGTCACGTTGACCGCTTCGTCGAACGCCAGCGTCTTGGCCGGGATCAGCGCCTGGTCGTGATACATGCACAGCGCGGCATCGTAGCCCGCGCGCGCCTGCGGATGGAACATGGTATCGGCGGGCAGGGGGCCGACAGCGTCCATCCCTTCGCTGCGGAGCGCGGCGACGGCCGGCGCCACGATCTCTCCGTCTTCCCTGCCCATCGATCCGTCTTCGCCGGCGTGCGGGTTGAGGCCCGCGACCGCCAGGCGTGGCTTGCCGATGCCGAAACGCTCCCGCAGGTCCCTGGCCGTTATCCGCCCCGTCTCGATAATCAGCGACGTGGTCAGTTGAGCGGGAACGTCGGAAAGCGGGATATGGATGGTGACGGGGACAGTGCGCAGGTCCGGTCCGGCCAGCATCATGACGGGTCTCGCTTCCTCGCCGGTATGGCGCTCGGCCAGAAAGGCGAGATACTCGGTATGACCCGGAAAGCCGAACCCGGCATCGTAAAGGGTCTTTTTCGCGATAGGGCAGGTAACGACCGCAGACGCCTCGCCCGAGAGCGAACAGGCGACGGCGCGGTCGATCGCCTCGATTATGCCTGCCGCATTCGCCCGATCGGGTACGCCGGGCGTATCCGCCAGCCTCGCCTCCAGCGGCACGATTGGAAGCGCCCGGCCGAATGCCGATCCGGCCTCGCCCGGCGTAACCTCGCCTATTGCAATGTCCAGTCCGGCCGCGATTGCGCGAGCGCGCATCAGGTCCGGGTCGGCCAGCAGGAAGAAAGGCGGCACGGCCATCGCTTCGCGCCGCTGCCAGGCCATGGCCGCAATCTCGGGTCCGACGCCTGACGGGTCGCCGACGCTCAGCGCCAGCGCGGTATTGGCGCGCACGGCGGGGTCAGCGCTTGACGATGCGGGCTCGCTGCCGGAGCTCCGCGACATATTTCTTTTCCAGCGCTTCGGTATCGCTGTTCTTTTCCGTCCCGTCGCCCCCGAGCATCAACTCGGCAACCCTGTCGTCGGAAACCTCACGGGCCGAGCAGATGCCGATGAACTCCACCCCGCGGCTCGTCTCCTTGACGGGCGTGGCGGCGCCGACCTTGGTCTTCTTGATCTGGTCGGCCCAATCGCTGGGCAGCGACGGCGCCAGCACGCGGCCGAGATCACGAACGGTGACGTCGAGAAGGCCTTTGGCGAATTCGCGCGTGGTGTTGCAGCCGTTGAACCGCGCACGCATCGATTCGGCCTCGCGCTTGCGCTTTGCGAGAATGGACTTTCGCTCGGCCGTCGGAACGACGAAGATCACCTGCTGCAGCATGTATTCCGTCGCCGTGGGCTTCTCACCGCCATTGTCCAGCATCTTGCGGACCGCTTCCTGTTCGCTCGACAGACCGCTTTCCGAGCGCGAGCGCGCGCTGACGGCCTGACCCCAGGCCATCTGCGTGCGGATATATTCCTTGAAATGCTCGGCCGTCACGCCTGCGCGCGCCATGATCTGCGTAAGCTGGGCAGGCTGCATCTTGTTGTTCTTGGCGAAGCGGTCGAAAGCATCGTTCACCTGGGCGTCGCTGATGCGGATGCCGAGCCGCTTGGCCTCGGCCAACTTGAGCGTCTGTTCGATCATTTCGTTGGCGGCGTCTCCCTTCCTGTGCTGCAGGCGCAGGAAGGCGGCTCGATGCTGGATGTCGCCGGTGGTGATGGGAACGTCGTTGACGATGTACTTGATCGTGCTGGCATAGGCGGGCGGCGAAACAAGAACGGACGCCGGCACGGTCGCGGTCGCGATCAACGCCGCCATGCCCACGTAAAAGAGCCGTTTCCTCATCAATATTCCAATCGGCTGTGCTGTCATTCCGGATGATGAACTCTTGCCGGCCTATGCGGCGAAACCATGTCGCGGAAACGCCGCGCCGGTCAATCCTGCACCGCCGCCGCTGGTTTCTGCGTCAATTCTCCGCGAAGGCGCTGGTCGCCGAACCGAAATCGCCGAGCGTGCGGAAGGAGATGTTGAAACCGACGTTCGTGCTGGTCTTTACATCGCCGTTGTTTGGATTCCGGCTTTTCGTCTCGGAGAAGGTCATCAGATAGGTGAAGCACTCGTCGCTGTAGGAAAAGCCGAGCCCCTTGCTGGTCATCAGGGAGTTCTCGATATCGTAGGTTCCCGAGCCGAACAGGCGCCAGTACTTGTTGAGGCGGGCGGTGCCGCCCAGGCTCACCTCGCGCCGATCATCGTCGAAGCCGTAAAGAGGCTGATTTTCGATGAAGGCATATCTGGCGGTCAGCGACAGCGGACCGGCCGAGAAGCCGGTCTTGGCCTCCATGCGGCGAACGTCGAAGCTCTGCTCATCGAACCGCCCGCTCAGCGATGCTGAGAAACCGTTGGGACTGCTCAGGCCGACGAGGCCAACATAGTCGGACGTATCGGTTTCAAGACCGGAATAGGCCCCGGCATTGACAAGATCAGCCGAAGCGAAGGAATTGCGTCCGCCGAGCTGGTAGGACTGGCCGAAGATGGCGTTCGTAGTCCAGCCATTGTCGTAGCTGCCGGAATAGCGGAAGCCGAGATTGGCGCGGGTACCGCCCTCGATCCGATCATAGCCGGAGAACTTGTCGCGCTCGAAAAGCGTCGCGGCATCGAAGACGAAGCTTTGCGCATCCTCGTTCGGGATTTCCAGCCCGCCGACATACTGCTCGTTGGGTCGGACGAAAAGCTGGGCCATCGGCTCGATGACGTGCGACGACCCAATCGCGGAAAACAGGATCGGATAGCGCAGTTCGAGACCAGCGGTGGCCATGTAACGCGCGAAGGACGAGCGGAAATCGGAGAAGATGCCAGGGTAGGCATCTTGGAACTCTTTACTTGTATTGCCAGCCATTGCATCGATTGCGCCCAGCGAGGCTGAACTCGCATTCGCGTAATCGACATCGGCCTGGAAGGCGAGCAGCGGCGTGATGACGAGCCCGCCGTCCGTGATGATCGTCTTCTTCCATTCCGCTTCGCCGGTCAGGCGCCCAGAATCACCCTCAATGCCACGGACGCGCTCGACATCGCCTGCATTAACCGCCTCATCGAGCTTGTTTCGTATGTTCAGGCGCGAATTGAGATTGAATGTCAGTTGTCCGCCGGCTACCGGAGTTTCCGGAATATACGCATAGTCAAGGGACGGCAGAACCCAAGGTTGCTTGTCTGCTCTTGCTCCAGCATTCGAATTCAGCACATTTTCCTGGACCTCGAAATGCTGCGCGCGCAGGTCGAAGTAGTTCCGGTCGTTGAGCCCGGTCAGGTAGACTTCCGAACGATGGACGGAATCATCGAAGCCGTCGATGCCGTAGGCGTTCGAAAAATTCTTGTCCGTCTGCAAAAGGACGTCCCAGCCGAAATTCCAGCGCTCGTTGATGGCGAACTGGCCTTTCGTGCCCATCATGCCGCGGAACTTGGTCGGATCGCCAACACCAAGGCTGTTAAGGCCGTTGTTAATCGTACCTCTGTCGAACGCCTCAGGGTCGTTCTGGCTGATGCCTGCGGCCCTTATCGTGTAGCCGCCATTGTCGAAGCGCTGGCGCCACTCGGCCTCACCGAGGAAACCCTGCTTGGAATAATACGTGCCCTGCACCGTGAGATCATAGGTCGGCGACAGCGCGAAATAGTAGGGCACCGACACGCCGACGCCGAGGTCGGTCTTGTACTTGATGCCGGGCATCAGGAAGCCGCTCTTGCGCTTGACCGTGGGGTCAGCGATCTCGAACGCCGGCAGATAGGCGAGCGGGAAGCCGAAGAACTCGAACTTCGAGTCCTCGAAGCGCACCGTGTGCGTCTGTCCGTTCCAGACGATCTTCTTGGCCTTGACCCGCCAGATGGGCGCGCTGTTCGGCTTGTCCTCGCAGGGCTCGCAGGCGGTGTAGACGCCGTTGTGGAACGTGGTCAGAACGCCGCCCATGCGCTCGGCGCTTTCGGCGCCGAAATAGGTCTTGTCGGGGGTTTCGACGCGCAGCGCATTGACGAAACCGTCGGCGAAATCGTCGGTGACGTCGATATGCTGCGAATTGATCTTCGTCCCGTCGCTGTCGATGATCTGCACGTCGCCGGTGGCGACCATGCGCCGGGTGTTGCGGTTATACTCTACCCGCTGGGCGACCAGCTTGTTGCCGCCGTAATCGATCTGGACGCCGCCCACGGCGACGACGGTCTGGTTATCGTTGTCATAGACCAGGGTGTCGGCTTCCAGAAGCATCTGGGAGCCGGACGGCGTCTTCGCTTCGAAATCCGAGACGCTCTGCGCACTGGCTGGCTGGAGCGCGAAGCCGCCCACGAGGAACGCGACGGCGCTCACGCCGCACAGCAGCGCTGCCCGGACCGGCCTACGGTTCTGTGAAACCGCCCCCCTCACTAGCCGTCTTCCTTGTACAGCAGGAACGTCACCCCGAAGAACATTGCCACGACCACCGGAAACCATGCCGCCACTACGGTCGGCACGAAACCGGCCACTCCGAACGCCTTGACAAGGACCGAGACCACATAAAGCAGAAAGCCGGCCAAGATACCACCCAAAATCATCGTCGCCGACTGCCCCATTCTGGCGAACCGCATCGAAACCGTCGCCGCGATGAGTGTCATCGCAACCAGCAGGACCGGCAGCGCCACCAGCGAATCGAGCTGCATGGCGAACGCATTTGCCTTCAGGCCGAATGAGCGGGCAACCTCAATCTTCTGGGGAAGTTCGTAAAAGGGAATTGTTTCCGGCCTTGCGAGCCGTTCCTGCACGAATTCGGGCTTCAAGTCGGTCGGTATCCGGTCGCTGGCCTTGGTGGTCAGCGTGCCGTCCGCATTCAGCACGCGAACGTCCTTCAGCTCCCAATAACCATCCCTGAGAAAAGCTTGCCTTGCGTCCCGGCGCTCGATGATATTGCCCTGCCGATCGAGGCTGAAGAAGCTGGCGTCGGCCATCGCCAGTCCCTTGTTCAGGATCGCGCGCGCGCCGATGATGGTGTCGCCGGACTTCGTCTTCTGCCTGAGCCAGGGCGTGACGTCGGCCGATGTTTCGTTGGATTTGCCTGAGCGCAACTCGCTTTCGATGCGCTCCGACTGGGACAGTCCGTAGGCGGAGATCGGGTTGAGCACGGCCACCGCAAGAATGCCGAAGAGCAGGGCGCCCAGGCAAGGCGGAACCAGGAACTGCCAGGCCGATATACCTGCCGAGCGCGCAATGACGAGCTCGTATTTCCTGTTGAGCGAAACCAGGGTCGCCATCGCCGCGAAGAGCCCCACGAAGGGCACGGTCTGCAGAACGATCATCGGCACGCGCAAGCCCGAGATCGCGATCGCGGTGGCGTAGCTGAACCCGTCGATCCGCGCGATCCGCCCTGTCAGTTCCGTGAAATCGACCAGGAATACCAGGGCGAAAATGCCGAGGAAGAACCACAGCGTGATCGTGGCGTAACGGAAGAAGAAGTAGCGGCCGAGCGTCCAGCCCATTACGCCGACCCTCCGCGGGACGCCGCTCCGGCGAGGCGGAGCCATCCGCTGGTCACCGCGTTGCGCAGGCGCGCCAGCAGCGACAGGCCCGCTTCGGCCCAGCCGATTGGAAGCTCCATCGCCCTTTGCGTGCGGATGAACCAGGCGGAAATCAGCGACATAACGATCGGAATGGCAACCATGACATAGATGAAGGAAATGTCGCTCTTGGCCTTGCCTTCGGCGAAGAACGCGAACCAGCGCACGATCAGTGCGATCGATATGGCGGTGATCAAAGGATGGATCCTCGCCTCACGATGCGACCGGGCGTCGCCCGCCACGGCCAGCGCTATCAGGGCGAAGGCGATGGGGAACATCCATTCGGTGAACCGCTTCGTCAGTTCGACGGTATAGTTGTTGGGGGAGCGTTTGAAATAAGCGTCATTGGGATCCGGGTGCATCAGATACGCGGTCGTCTGGTCCTTGGGCAGGCGGATCGGATCGTCGGAATCGGTTGCGAAGGCCGACAGGTCGAAAGCGTAGGAGGTGAAGTGGATGACGGAGATGTCTCCGTTCGGCGTCCTGCGGTGAACGACGCCGTCGTTCATCAGCAGGACCTTGTCGTCGGCCTTGTCCACCACCGCGCCGGTCTTGGCATAATAGACCAGGTCGGTGCCCTCCTGCCGCGAATCGGCGACGAATATCTGGCCGAGCCGGCCATCGGGCAGCCGTTCGCCGATCTGCACGAACAGACCGTCCTCGACCTTGCGGAACGTGCCTTCCTGGATGAGCAGGGTAAGGAAATCAGCGCGGGCGCTTGCCACCAGTTCGCGGTTGCGCTGGCGCGCGTAGGGGTCGATCCCGTTCTGCACCACGAAGCATAATACGCCGGCCGCCACCGCGAGCAGGATGACCGGCTTGATCACCGTCAGCCGCGACGAGCCGGCGGCATTGATCACCACCAGCTCCGAATCGGCGTTCATCACGCTGAGCGTCTGCGCGACCGCCACGACCAGGGCGAAAGGCACGACGATCGGAATGATCGAAGGAATGATCAGCGAAGCGACCTGGAAGAAGGTGAGGGCGGACTGGCCGCTGTCGGTGACCAGGTCGATACGCGCCAGCACCTGCGTCGTCCACACGATCGCCAGTGTCCATGCGAGCGCTGCAATGAAGAGCACGAAAGCGCGTCGCAGGATGTAGCGTTCTACGACCTTCATTGAGCTCTCTTCTCGGGTTGCGTCTTTGTTTGCGCCTGAGCGGCGGCACACTATCGGCCCGGGAAATTCCACACAACCGGGGCAGGCTTTTGTTCGTCTCGTGTTGCCGCTGGGACTCTCGACGCCAATGGATAAAAAAGGGCGAAACGAAATGGTTAGCGACGAGTTAAGGCGGCATTTCGACGGTGAATGAACAGACTTCGACATTTGAATCAAGCTGGCTCATTGTGCGGGTGCTGCCGGACCGGATAGAAAAGCGCGGGATGCCCGAGCGTCGACACGCCGTCCGCGTGTCGGAAAACAGGATTTCGTATGAGCCAGAAACCGTCGATCACATTCACGAAACTCGCCGCGCCGCGCAAGGGAAGCGTCGTCGTCCTGTGGGCGGAAGGGGCGGGTCTGAGCGAAGCGGGTGCAGCTTGCGATCCTGCGAACATCCTTGAGCGCGCAAGCGAGGTGGCCGATTTTTCCGGCAAGTCCGGCGCCGTGCTGGACGTGCTGGCGCCCGAAGGCCTCGGGCTCGATCGCCTGATCGCGGTCGGCGCCGGCAAGGCGCAGGAGCTTGACGAATACGGCTGGATGAAGCTGGGCGGCGTCGTGGCCTCGACGCTTCGCAGGACATCCGATGCGACGGTCGTGGCGGATTTGCCGGATGCCGCTGCCGATGGCGCGGGCGCGGCGGCACTGGCCGCAGGCATCGTGCTGCGCAGCTATTCCTTCGACCGCTACAAGACTCGCAAGGGCGAGGCGTCGGACGACGCTGCGCAAAAGCCGGGCAAGATCGCGATCCAGACCAGTGATCCGGCCGGTGCAAAAAAGGCGTTCGCGGCTATGGCGGCCGTGGTCGATGGCGTGCTTTTGGCGCGCGATCTCGTCAACGAGCCGGCGAATGTGCTGGGACCGCTCGAATTCGTCGAGCGCATCCGCAAGCTGGCGCAACTCGGCGTGGAAGTGGAAATCCTCGCCGAGAAGGAGATGAAGAAGCTCGGCATGGGCGCCCTGCTGGGCGTCGCGCAGGGCTCGCCCAGAGGCGCGCGCCTGGCCGTCATGCGCTGGAACGGCGGCAAGGCGAAGGATATGCCGGTCGCCTTTGTCGGCAAGGGCGTGACTTTCGACACCGGCGGCAACTCGATGAAGTCTCCCTCCGGCATGGAGGACATGAAGGGCGACATGGGTGGCGCGGCCGCGGTCACCGGCCTCATGCATGCGCTGGCCGCACGCAAGGCGAAGGCGAATGTCGTCGGCGTCGTCGGCCTGGTCGAGAATGCGGTCGACGGCAACGCGCAGCGGCCGGGCGACATCGTTACGTCGATGTCGGGTCAGACGATCGAGGTGCTCAACACCGACGCCGAGGGCCGCCTGGTCCTCGCCGACGCGCTCTGGTACTGCGCGGACCGGTTCAAGCCCGCCGCGATGATCGATCTCGCCACGCTCACCGGCGCGATCATGGTGGCGCTGGGGCAGCATCACGCCGGCCTGTTCTGCAACGACGACGAATTGGCCGGCCGGCTCGCGCAGGCGGGCAGCGAGACGCATGAGCGTGTGTGGCGCATGCCGCTCGGGCCGGAATACGACAAGCTGATCGATTCCAAGAACGCGGACATGAAGAATGTCGGCGGCCGCTATGGCGGCGCGATCACCGCAGCGCAGTTCCTGCAGCGCTTCGTCAAGGACACGCCGTGGGCGCATCTGGATATCGCCGGCACCGCGATGGGCGCGCCGTCCAGCGAGATCGGCCAGTCATGGGGAACCGGATTCGGCGTCCGGCTGCTCGACCGGCTGGTGCACGACCACTACGAGAAATGAGACCCGGCATCGCATGACCGAGGTGCTGTTCTACCACCTGACCGAATCAACACTGGAGGACGCCCTTCCGGGCCTGCTCGAGCGCAGCGTGGAGCGCGGCTGGCGCGCCGTCGTGCAGACCGGCACGGAAGACAGGCGCGACGCGCTGGACGGCCACCTTTGGACCTATCGCGACGATTCCTTCCTGGCCCATGCCACCGACCGCGAGCCGCATCCGACCGAGCAGCCGATCCTGCTGATGACCGGCGAGGGCAATCCGAACGGGTCGAAAATCCGCTTCCTGGTCGACGGAGCTTCGCCGCCGGCCCTGGCGGACTACGACCGCGCCGTCTTCCTTTTCGACGGCCATGATGCGGCGCAGGTCGAAGCGGCACGCGCACACTGGAAATCGATGAAGGAAGCCGGCCACGCCGTGACTTACTGGCAGCAGAACGCCGATCGGCGCTGGGAGCGCAAGGCTTGAGACAGACAATGTTTATCGGCGGCATAAGGTAAGATCCTATCGATGCGCTTCGTATTCGGGCTGATTCTCGTCGCCGGCCTGGTCATGATCGGCTACCCGCGACTGGCGCCCGGCGGCGGCCGCGAACCTGTCGGCACATGGCGCGTGTTCCAGCAACCGACGGGCTTCACGCCGGTTGAAACGCAGCTCACGCCGGACAATTCGCCCCTCGACGTTTCGGTGGAAATGACCACGACCGGATTGCAAAGCCTGCCGAAGGGCGCGGCGCTGCTGACCGTCACGGCAGCGGCGAACGGTCAAACCGTTCTCGCCCGGGCGCTGGATTTCGCGAACGCCACGAGCCGCGACACCAATCCCCAGACGATGGAGAAGGTTTTTCACGCTGATGTCGGAGTGATCGATGCCGTCGGGGCCGGCTCCTATACTTTCATGGTCGACAGGGGCGATGCGGACGGCGTGACGATCCGCGCCGTCGATCTTGTTCTGAGCCGTGGCACAACCGCGTTCGACAAGCGCCTGCAGCCGATCGGTTTCTCGCTCGCGGCCATCGGCTTCATCGGGCTGGTCCTGGCTTTCAGGCACCGCTTCGGCGCTCCGCCGCCGAACCCGAATTCGCAGCCGCCACGCCCGCGCTGGGGCAGGGGCGCGTGAATTACCGCCATGCCTATCATGCCGGCAATTTCGCCGACGTCGTCAAGCACGCGGTGCTCAGCCGGCTGGTCGAATACCTGAAGGGTAAGGACAAGGCGTTCCGGGTCATCGACACCCATGCCGGGATCGGCCTCTACGATCTCGCCTCGCCGGAAGCGCAGAAGACCGGCGAATGGCGCGACGGCATCGGCCGGCTCCTCGAAACGTCCCTCGAACCGCCGGCTGCGGATTTGCTGGCGCCCTATCTCGAAATCGTGCGCGACGTGAATGGCGGGCACGGCCTGCGCCGCTATCCCGGCTCGCCGCTTCTGGCGCGCCGCCTGCTGCGGCGGCAGGACCGGCTCTCCGCCATCGAGCTTCATCCGCAGGACGCCGTCGCGCTGAAAGGCCTCTTCGATGGCGATTTTCAGGTTCGCGTTATGGAACTGGACGGCTGGCTGGCGCTCGGCGCCCATCTGCCGCCCAAGGAGAAGCGCGGTCTGGTGCTAGTCGATCCGCCCTTCGAGCAGGCAGGCGAGTTCGACCGGTTGGTTGACGGCCTGCGCAGGGCGCACCGCCGCTGGCCGGGCGGCATCTATGCACTGTGGTATCCGGTCAAGGATCATGCGGCGGTCGCCGCGTTCCGCCGCTCGCTCGCCGAATCGGGCATCCCGAAAATCCTCGACGCCGGTTTCGAGATCAGGCCGCCTTCCGCCGAACCGCGGCTCGACGGCTGCGGCATGGTGGTCGTCAATCCGCCGTTCACGCTCGAAGCGGAACTGCGAGCGCTATTTCCGGCGTTTATGAAAGCGTTCGGTGGGACGGGGCGCTGGTCGCTTGATCGGCTCACTGGAGAAAACCATATCGCTTGACGGTGCGCGAACGGCATTTCACAGTGCGCCAATCTGGAGGCCGACCATGAATCGCTTTGCCGTCACCGCCCTTTCCGCCCTCGTCGGCCTCGCCGCGCCCCTGACCGGCATGGCGACGGCGCGCGCCGCCGACCTTCCCGGTACCATGGATTATGGAAACGACGGCAGCGTCTGCGGCGACGCCTGGGTCCTGAACAAGATCACGAGCCGTTTCAATTATCAGGTTCATCACGTTCCGAACCTGCCCTATGTCGAGATCATGGATTTCCGCGGCATCCATCAGGCCCGTTATCTACCGGCTGGCGAGAAGTGGCCGATCGAGCGTCACTATTGCCGGGCCAGCGTCGCGCTGTCGGACGGACGCGACCGGGCGATCTGGTACCTGATCGAGCGCGGGCAGGGGTTTACGTCGATGGGCGACAACGTCGAATTCTGCGTGTCGGGATTCGACCGCTGGATGGTCTATAACGGCCGCTGCCGCGTCCTTTGGTAGGATATTGTCCACCTGATACGCCATGAGCGGATGGCTGCGCCGGACACTGCTCCTGCTGGCGGTCGGCGTGCTGCTCGCCTTGCGCGCATGGCTGCCTTCGTCCGGCAATCATCCAAGCACCAGGCATCCAGACCCCTGGCAACCAAGACCCCAGGCTTCGCAAAAACCTATCACCGGAACCGGCGAAGCCGTCAGACCCGCCTCCAGCCGTTCAAATAGCGAAATTGCTTCCGGCGACGGCTTCGATTTCTATGTGCTCTCTCTGTCGTGGTCGCCGAGCTATTGCGCGGCGGAAGGCGGCAAGGCGGACAGGCAGCAATGCGCGGCTGCACGGCCTTACGCCTTCATCGTACACGGGCTCTGGCCGCAAAACGAGCGGAGCTATCCCCGCGACTGCCCCGCGAACCACCCGCAGGTGGATTTCAAGATCGTGCGCAGCCTTTTCGACATCATGCCCTCGGCCGGCCTGATCCGCCACGAATGGAAGACGCACGGCGCCTGCACGGGCCTCGACCAGGCCGACTATTTCCGCACATTGCGCGCCGCGCGCGACAAGGTTTCGGTCCCGGCCCAGTACCGCCAGACCGATCGCTACCGGCAGATTGCGCCCGGCGAGGTGGAGGCCGCGTTCCTGCGCGCCAATCGCCGGCTTCCGGCGAACGGAGTTTCGGTCACCTGCGACCGGCGGTTCCTGCGCGAGGTTCGCATCTGCCTGACCAAGGGTCTCGACTTCAGGAGTTGCCCACAGGTCGACAGGCAGTCCTGCCGAAGGTCGAAGGTGGTGATGCCGCCTGTGCGTGGTGGATAGGTTTTGCTGCACTGGCAATTGCGCCGGAGCGCAAGGAGGGGCAAACAAGGCCCGGTTTTTCAACAAGGATTACGCCATGCCTAAACTTCTCTATGCCTCTGCCTCGCCCTACAGCGCCAAGGTGCGCATGGCGGCGCTGTACGCAGGCGTCGATATCGAAGCCGTGCCGACCAAGACGGATGAAGAGCCGACGGTGCTCATCTCGGCCAATCCGCTGGGCAAGATCCCGGTCCTCGTCCTCAACGACGGTCGCGCCGTCTACGACAGCGCAGCGATCGTGCAATATCTCAACCGTGTGTCGAAGAACGCGCTGCTGCCGCGCAACGCCGACAAGCGCACCGACGCCGAGATCCTGGAAGCGCTTGCCGACGGCATCTGCGATTCGGCCCTCGCAATGGTTTACGAGCGCCGCCACCGGCCCGAGGAAAAGGTTCATCAGCCCTGGCTCGATAAGCAGTGGTCGAAGATCGCGCGGGCGCTCGATCATCTGAACGCCAACCCGCCCAAGCTGCCCAAGAAGATCACCGCCGGCCATATCGCGCTGCGCGCCGCGCTCGGCTATCTCGCCTTGCGCTTTGCCGGCAAGTGGGAGAAGGGGCGCGGCAAACTGGTGCGCTGGGTCAAGCGCTTCGACGAGAAATTTCCGGATTTGGCCGCGGCCATCCCGGCCTGAACAGTATCCAGATAACGAAAAGCCGGGCACGAGGCCCGGCTTTCCCGACTTGAATTACGCGTACTGACTGAAACGCGTACTCAGAACTTCATGCCGACGCCGAAGGTGACGCGGTTTTCGTTCGCCTTGACATGACCGATGCCGTCGAAATTCTTGCTACCGAAATCGGTGTAGCGATATTCGACACGGCCGAAGAGGTTGTCGGTGAGCTTGATGTCGGAACCGACACCGGCCGTCCAACCGAGCATCGTGTTACGATCGCTGGCGCCGGTTACGGTATCCTCGACCTTCAGGCTCTTGGCGGCGCCGCCGGCGGTGCCGTAGAGCAGGATATCGGGAGACACCGAGTAGCCGAGACGAGCGCGAAGCGACCCGTCGACTCCAGCCTTCGACTTGATGCCGTTACTGGAGCCCTTCACGCCGTCGTAACCGATATCAGCCTCAGCACCATAGACGAAGTTGTCGGACTGCCAGTTGTAACCCGCAAAGGCGCCGCCGACGAAACCATCGGTGCTCGGGTTGGCTGGAATGTCGCGCGCCTTGGTGTGGCCGCTGAAGCCGTAGCCGAGGCTCAGACCGGCATAGGGGCCGGCCCAGGAAGCGACGGGCAGTTCGGCGATGGGGGTCGGAGCCGGGGGCTCTTCCGTGGTGATCGCATCGGCGGCGTAGGCGGGAATCGCGCCTGCAAAGGCAAAGAGCCCAGCCGCAGCGGCGAGTTTGAGGTTGGATTTCATAGTTCTAACTCCTTAAGCCACAGACACAGGCTTGTTCGTGAGCGCCCCGGTCCGTTCGGGGGGAGAAACGGGCCTCGCGCTCATCGGTTCCGGAATTTGGTGACGAAATGCGGCTGAAGCGAACCTGAAAGTGGGTCATTCCCCGGCGCCAATGAGGCGGAACCTTGACGTTGCCTTCATGCAACAGGGATGTCAGGAGGATGACGGTCTGGTCTCTCCAGTCCGCTTGGTGCAAGGGTTTGCGGGGCCTATATTGAGTCCCGGGAAGCCGCTTCGCGCTGATTTTCCACGGTTCGTCAGCGCCCGTCGTCACAATATCGCCAAAGGCCATAACGGAATAACGGCACAAGGCCTTGCCCAAAAGGGTTTGTTAACGCCGTTTCGCGGCGAAAGGGTTGACCATGCAAGAGGCCGTTGGAACGGCTTTGATTACGGGCGGCGCCAGACGGATCGGCCGGGCGATCGTCGAGGACTTGGCCGCGCACGGCTTTTCCGTCGCGATCCATGCCAATCGGTCCATCGCCGAAGCCGGGGCGCTCGCGTCGCGGATCGTCGCGGACGGCGGCCGGGCGACGGCGCTTCACGCCGATCTTGCCGATCCCGAAGCGGCCGGCGGCCTGATCGAGGCGGCCCAAGTGGCGCTGGGGCCGATCTCGCTGCTGGTCAATTCGGCTTCCGTGTTCGAAGACGACACTGCGCTCGACCCGGACTGGCGCGCCTGGGACCGGCATTTCGCCATTCACGTCAAGGCGCCGGTGCTGCTGTCGCAGCAGCTTGCCGGCGCCCTGCCTGAAGGGCAGGAGGGCCTTGTCGTCAACATCATCGATCAGCGCGTCTGGCGGCTTACGCCACGCTATTTCTCCTATACGCTGTCGAAGTCCGCGCTGTGGACGGCGACGCGGACGATGGCGCAGGCGCTGGCGCCGCGCGTGCGGGTCAATGCGATCGGGCCCGGGCCGACCCTGCCGAATGTTCGCCAGACCGATGCGGATTTCGCCGCGCAGGTGAACGGGCTGATCCTGGGGCACGGCCCCGAACTGGCAGAGTTCGGGGCGACGATCCGTTATCTTTGGCAGGCGCGCTCGGTGACGGGCCAGATGATTGCGCTCGACGGCGGTCAGCACCTTGCCTGGCGCACGCCCGATGTGACAGGCATGGCCGAATGACGAACGTTTCTTCAAGAGTCGCGCGAGGCCTGACCGCCGCCGACGATCTGCCCGACACGGATTTCGACGACGAGGCCGAGGAAACCGTCGCCGTCGGTCCCGATGTCCCCTTCACCACGATCGACTGGACCGCCCATGCCGGTGACGCCGACGGCAAGGCCGGCGCCGAAGTCATCCAGACGCTGGTCAAGCGGTTGCCCAATGCGCCGGGCGTCTATCGCATGATGAACGCGGCCGGCGACGTGCTCTATGTCGGCAAGGCACGTTCGCTGAAGAAACGCGTGACGCAATACGCGCAGGGGCGCTTCCACACCAACCGCATCGCCCGCATGGTGCGCGAGACGGCGACGATGGAGTTCGTCGTCACCCGCACCGAGATTGAAGCGCTGCTTCTGGAAGCGAACCTTATCAAGCGCTTGCGGCCGCGCTTTAACGTCCTGATGCGGGACGACAAGTCGTTCCCCTACATCCTCATCACCGGTGATCATCACGCACCCGGAATCTACAAGCATCGCGGGGCGCGCTCGCGCAAGGGCGACTATTTCGGCCCTTTCGCCTCGGCGCAGGCGGTGGGGCGCACCATCAATTCGCTGCAGCGGGCCTTTCTGCTCAGAAGCTGTACGGACTCCTTCTTCGAGAACCGCACGCGGCCCTGCCTGCTCTACCAGATCAAGCGCTGCGCCGGCCCTTGCACCGGCGAGATATCGCACGGCGCCTATGCCGAATTGGTAGAGGAGGCGAAAGGCTTCCTGTCCGGGCGCAGCCAGAAGGTGAAGACCGAAATGTCGTCCGCCATGCAGGAGGCGGCCGAGGCGCTGGATTTCGAGCGTGCGGCGATCTTCCGCGACCGGTTGGCGGCGCTATCGCATGTGCAGAGCCATCAGGGAATCAACACCCAGGTCGTCGAGGAGGCGGACGTCTTCGCCATCCATCAGGAAGGCGGGCAGGTCTGCATCCAGGTGTTTTTCTTCCGTACGGGCCAGAACTGGGGCAACCGCGCCTATTTCCCCAAGGCTGATCCTGCATTGGAAGCCTCTGCGGTGCTGGGGTCGTTCCTGGCGCAGTTCTACGACGACAAGCCGACGCCGCGCATGATCCTGCTCTCGCACGCCGTCGACGAGCAGGACCTGCTGGCAGAGGCGCTGTCGGCGCGCGCCGGCCGCAAGGTCGCTGTCTCGGTGCCGCAGCGCGGCGAGAAGAGAGACCTTGCCGACCATGCCCTGCAGAACGCGCGCGAGGCGCTCGGCCGCCGGCTCGCCGAAACCTCCACGCAGGCGCGGCTTCTGGCGGGCTTCGCCGAAACGTTCGGGCTGGACAAGCCGCCCGTGCGCATCGAGGTCTACGACAACTCCCACATCATGGGCACAAATGCGGTCGGCGCGATGATCGTCGCTGGACCGGAGGGCTTCGTGAAGAATCAGTACAGAAAATTCAATATCCGCTCGACCGACATCACGCCCGGCGACGATTTCGGCATGATGCGGGAGGTGATGGAGCGCCGCTTTTCCCGTTTGCTCAAGGAGCACGGCGACGACGCGCCGGGCGAGGCCGAGGACGACGATACGCCGGGCTCCGGCTTCCCCGCCTGGCCGGACGTCATCCTGATCGACGGCGGGCAGGGGCAGATGTCGGCGGTGCGCAAGATCCTTTCCGATCTCGGCGTCGAGGATCGCGTCGTGGCCATCGGCGTCGCCAAGGGCCAGGACCGCGAAGCGGGCAGGGAGCGCTTCTTCGCGCAGGGAAAGCCGTCCTTCACGCTGCCGGTGCGCGATCCGGTGCTCTATTTCGTCCAGCGCCTGCGCGACGAGGCGCACCGCTTCGCCATCGGGTCGCACCGGGCGCGGCGCAAGAAGGAAATGATCAAGAGCCCGCTGGACGAGATCGCCGGCGTCGGCCCCGGCCGCAAGCGCGCGCTGCTCCTGCATTTCGGCACCGCCAAGGCGGTAAGCCGGGCCGCGATCGAGGATCTGATGACCGTGGACGGAATTTCGGAATCGGTTGCGCGCACCGTCTACAACCACTTCCACGAACGATAAGTGCGAAAGAGGCGAGGGCGCGGACCGGCTTTTTGTGAAGACGCATCGCTATTCGCCAGTTGCTCCGCGCCTGCGCTTCTGGTTTGACTAGCACGCGATAGAAGTGGCGACCCATGGCAAGACGCGCGTTCAACCTTCCCAACCTGCTTACCTACGCCCGCATCGTCGCGGTGCCGCTGGTCGTGCTGTGCTTTTTTCTCGAAGGACATTTGAAATCCAGCGATTTCGCCCGCTGGTCGGCGCTGGTCATCTTCATCGCCGCGTCCGTCACCGATTATCTCGACGGCTATCTGGCGCGCGCCTGGCAGCAGACCTCCAACATCGGCAAGATGCTGGACCCGATCGCCGACAAGCTGCTGGTCGCGACCTGCCTGCTGCTGCTCGCGGCCGATACGGACCGCCATGCGGGAATTGCCGGCTGGTCGCTCTGGGCCGCCATCATCATCCTGTGCCGCGAGATCCTGGTTTCGGGCCTGCGCGAATATCTCGCTGCCCTGAAAGTCTCGGTGCCGGTGACGCAGCTCGCCAAGTGGAAGACGACGATCCAGATGGTGGCGATCGCTTTCCTGCTCGTGGGGCCGGCCGGCGACAAGATCTTTCCGCTGACCACCCAAATCGGCATGGTGCTGCTGTGGATCGCCGCGGTCGTCACGCTCTATACCGGCTACGACTATTTCCGTGCCGGGCTGAAGCATATCGTGGACGAGTGAAACCATGAGATTGATCTATTTCGCCTGGGTGCGCGAGCGCATCGGCAAGCCGCAGGAGGACGTGGACCTGCCGGCCGGCATCGAGACCGTGAACGATCTGCTTGCGTGGCTGAAATCGCGCGGCGAGGAATACGAACTGGCGCTGGAACATCCGGACGTGATCCGCGTGGCCATCGACCAGGAGCATGTCGACCACGACGAAAAGATCGCAGGCGCACACGAAATCGCACTGTTTCCACCGATGACGGGGGGATGAAGGAATGACGTTCCGGAGCTCCGGCCCTGTCGTTCCGGTCGTGCGCGTCCAGGCCGAGGATTTCGATGTCGCGTCCGAGATCGCCGCGCTGACCGCGAACCGGCCGGATATCGGTGCCGTCGTCACCTTCTCCGGCCTCTGCCGGGACGAGAATGGACAATTGTCCGCGCTGGAACTGGAGCATTACCCCGGCATGGCCGAAGGCGAGATCGGCCGCATCGCCGGCGAGGCGGCGGCGCGCTGGCCCTTGCAGGGGCTGACGGTCATCCATCGTTACGGCCGCATTTCGGCAGGCGAAAACATCGTGCTGGTCGCCGCCGCCTCGCCGCACCGGCAGGCGGCGTTCGAGGCCGCGAGCTTCCTGATGGACTACCTGAAATCGCGGGCGCCCTTCTGGAAGAAGGAACATCACGTCGATGGCTCGGAGGGCGAGTGGGTCGAGGCGAAGGAGACCGACGACGCAGCCGCGGCGCGCTGGCGCGGCCGAGACGGGCCTCGGTAAGGAACGCCTGAGCCCACTGGCTCGCCGGGCGGATTTCATGAATTGGTCCGCGCCGGGCCACGGAATGTCCGCAATCGTCAGGCGTTGTGCGCTCTCGAGGAGAGCGCCATGCTGGATCGGATCGCCGAGTTCCTTATTTTCGGGTTCACGCCCCTGCTGGTGGTCACGTTGATCGCACCGGATCATTCGCAGGCGGCGGAGCGCACGATGAGAGGCGAGGTCGTCTATCGGGAACGCATGGCCCTGCCTCCGGACGCGGTGGTGACGGTCCAACTCGCCGATGTCTCGCTGGCCGACGCGCCAGCCGCTGTCGTTGCGACGCAGACGATCAAGCCGACAGGCCAGGTGCCGGTTCACTTCGAGCTGAAATTCGATTCTTCGGCCATCCGCGAGAACGCATCCTATGCGTTGCAGGCGCGCATCACTGTGGGCCACAGGCTGATGTTCATCAACGACGTGCGTCACACGGTCGATCCGCTCGACGACAAGGCACAGGCGGTGCTGGTCAAGAGAGTGGCCGCCGGTGAGACGGACAAGGCGTCGATCGTCGGCCAGACGTGGTCGCTTCAGTTCATCGAGGGCGTCGGCGCGGTCGAGTCCAAGGCGACGCTCCATATCGACGAAAAGGGCAAGGTGACCGGGCAGGCGCCGTGCAACCGCTATTTCGCAACAGCCACCCTCAAGGGTACGGACATCGCCATCGGCAAGGCGGGCGCCACGATGATGGCCTGCGAGCAGAAACTGATGACCCAGGAGAGAGCTTTCTTCGACGCGCTGGAGAAGGTGGCCTCATTCGAGGTCGAGAACGGACGGCTGACCCTCAGGGATGCCGCCGGACACGATCTGCTCCGCTTCGGCGCCTCGGCTTAAGACGCGACAACCAAATCTTTCAATGGCGGGACGGGTGGACCGACCCCACGCCGACGTCGAAGATGATCGAGCCCGAAATGCGGACATCGACATCGCCGACCTTGAAATGATTGCCTGTTCCTGACTGAGCCGGTTCGTCATCCGGTTCAGGCAGCGGCTTGACGATGCTGTAGCCTTCGCTCACGCCGGGCAGGGTCTTCGACGGCGCCTTGGCGGTATCCTTGGCCGCTACCGTTCCGCAACCGAAAGCTGCCAAGACCGTCAGAACGAAGCCTGTCCGAAAAGCACGCATCGATACCCTATACCGTCTTCCACGTTTGAGGGCCATATCCCCGATCCTTGACAGAATAGGCATGAGAGCATAGAACATATAGAGAACAAAAATAAAAACACCGGGGAAAAAGCCCATGAAAGGCGGGCGCGCCGAAGCCATTGCCTATATGGTGCGTCCTCGAATTGTTTCGGACAAGCGTGGAGAAGGTTCATGGCTGGCAGCGTCAACAAGGTCATTCTGGTGGGCAATCTCGGTGCCGACCCGGAAATCCGCCGGCTGAATTCCGGCGATCCGGTCGTCAACCTGCGCATCGCCACGTCGGAAAGCTGGCGCGACAAGAATTCCGGCGAGCGCAAGGAAAAGACCGAATGGCATAGCGTCGTCATCTTCAACGACCAGCTCGCCAAGGTGGCCGAGCAATATCTGAAGAAGGGCATGAAGGTCTATCTTGAGGGCCAGCTCCAGACCCGCAAATGGCAGGACCAGCAAGGCCAGGACCGCTACACGACGGAAGTGGTGCTGCAGAAATTCCGCGGCGAGTTGCAGATGCTGGATTCGCGCGGCCAGGGCGAGGGTGGCCAGGTCGGCTATTCCGGCGGCGGCCGCGACAGCTTCGGCCAGTCCGACAGCTTCGGCAACCGTGGTGGCGGCAATGCCGGCCGCGGCGGCGGTGGCGGCGCATCGCGCGAGCTGGACGACGAAATCCCGTTCTGAGCGGTAGCCCGCGGCGAGACGCAGCATGCGCTTGATGAATATGGAGCGGCCTGGCTTCATGAAAGCCCGGCCGCTTTTACGTGAGGGAGTTGTTCGATGAAGGCGCGGATCAAATGGGTCGAGGAGCGGACCTTTATCGGCGAATCCGGCTCCGGCCACAAATTGGTGCTGGGCGCGGCTTCGCAGCCTGGCGACGCGACGCCCGGACCGAGCCCCATGGAATTGGTGCTCATCGGCACCGGCGGCTGCTCGGCCTACGACGTGGTGCATATCCTTGAGAAGGGCCGCGAAGCGGTCGAGGACTGCGTCGTCGAACTCGATGCCGACCGCGCCGAGACCGATCCGAAGGTCTTTACCCGCATCCACATGCATTTCATCGTCAAGGGACGCGGTCTTTCCGAGGCCAAGGTCAAGCGCGCCATCGATCTCTCGATCGAGAAATACTGCTCGGCCTCGGCGATGATGGCAAAGACCGCGACGGTGACGCATGATTTCGAGGTGGTCGAAACGGCCGGCTGAGGCGACCGTCCGCGTCAGCCGGCCGCCAGCGCCTTGATGCCGTCGGCGACGAACTGCACGGCCAGTGCTGCCAGGATGACGCCCAGCAGGCGGGTGAGGATGGAGCGGCCGGTCTGGCCGAGCGCCTTGTCGATCCATTCCGACAGCACGAACACCAGATAGGTGATCAGCAGGCAGGCGAAGATGATCGCGATCAGGGCGAGCCGCGATCCGACGCCCTGGAACGAGCCGGAGAGCAGCACCGTCGCCGAGATCGCGCCCGGGCCGGCGATCAGCGGAATCGCCAGCGGGAAGGCGGCGATGTTGTGGATGTGGTCGCGGGTGATGGCGACATCGGAGATCTTCTCCTTGCGGTCCTGCCGGCGCTCGAACACCATTTCGAAGGCGATGAAGAACAGCAGGAAGCCACCGGCCACGCGGAACGCCGGCAGGGTGATGCCGAACACGGAAAGTATCCCCGCGCCGGCGACGGCGAACAGCGCCAGCACGCCGAAGCCGATCACCGAGGCACGGACCGAGACCTGGCCGCGCTGCTCGCGGCTCATCCCTGCGGTCACCGCGAGGAACAGCGGCGCCAGCCCCGGCGGGTCTATCGTCACCAGGATGGTCACGAAGGCATTGAAAAGACTGTCGAAATTCGGCATTGACATGTCCCCGGCACCGTCAGGCTAACGTGATCGGCGCGGGGGCGCCAGCCCTCTCATGCGCACCGGAAGGCCATGCCGGACAGGAACGATCGAGCAAGCCCGTTGGCCGCCAACGGATATTTTTACAAAACTCGGTCTATCCATTTGAAATATCGTTGGAAATCAATTCTGGAAAACGCCCCGCGCCATTGGAGAATTGGCGCGCGATCCTATATAAAAGTGGAACATGATTCCCAATTTGCGTGATCCGATTTGACCGACCAGAACACACCGAGCGGGCCGGACGGCCCATCCGGCATCGAGCCGATCTCGATCATCGAGGAAATGCAGCGCAGCTATCTCGATTACGCCATGAGCGTCATCGTGTCCCGCGCGCTGCCGGATGTGCGCGACGGGCTGAAGCCCGTCCACCGCCGTATCCTCTATGCGTCCCATGAGAGTGGCTATCACTGGAACCGCAAGCATGTGAAGTCGGCCCGTCCCGTCTCCGACGTGATGGGCAAGTACCATCCGCACGGCGACGCCTCGATCTACGACGCGTTGGTGCGCATGGCGCAGGACTGGTCGATGCGCGTGCCGCTGATCGACGGGCAGGGCAATTTCGGTTCCATTGACGGCGATCCGCCGGCGGCCATGCGCTACACCGAGGCGCGGCTGACCAAGGTGGCCCACGAAATCCTCGAGGACATCGACAAGGACACCGTCGATTTCCAGGCGAACTATGACGGCTCGGACAGCGAGCCGCGCGTGCTGCCGGCGCGCTTCCCCAACCTTCTGGTCAACGGCTCGGGCGGCATCGCGGTGGGCATGGCCACCAATATCCCGCCGCACAACCTCATCGAGGTCTGCAACGCCGCCATCGCCGTCATCGACAATCCTGCGATCGACCTGCCGGACCTGATGGAGATCATTCCGGGTCCGGACTTCCCCACCGGCGGCCTCATCCTCGGCCGCTCCGGCATCTATTCCGCCTATTCGACCGGCCGTGGCTCCATCGTCATGCGCGGCAAGGTACATGTGGAGGAGAGCCGCGGTGACCGCGAGGCCATCGTCATCACCGAGGTTCCCTACCAGGTGAACAAGGCGACGATGATCGAGAAGATGGCCGAACTGGTGCGCGACAAGCGCATCGAGGGCATCTCCGACATCCGCGACGAGAGCGACCGGCAAGGCTACCGCGTCGTGGTCGAACTGAAGCGCGACGCCAACGCCGAGGTCATCCTCAACCAGCTCTACCGCTTCACGCCGTTGCAGACCTCCTTTGGCGCCAACGTCGTGGCGCTGAACGGCGGCAAGCCGGAAGTGATGACCCTCGTCGACATGCTGAAGGCCTTCGTCGCCTTCCGCGAGGAGGTGGTGAGCCGCAGGACCAAGTTCCTGCTGCGCAAGGCGCGCGACCGCGCTCATGTGCTGGTCGGTCTTGCCATCGCCGTCGCCAACATCGACGAGGTGATCAAGCTGATCCGCAGCGCGCCGGACCCGCAGACGGCACGCGACCAGTTGATGACGCGGCGCTGGCCGGCGGCCGACGTCGAGGCGCTGATCCGGCTGATCGACGATCCGCGCCATCGCATCAACGAGGACGGCACCTACAATCTTTCCGAGGAACAGGCGCGCGCCATCCTCGACCTGCGCTTGCAGCGCCTGACCGCGCTGGGGCGTGACGAGATCGCCGACGAATTGAACAAGATCGGCGCGGAAATATCCGATTTCCTTGATATTCTTTCTTCCCGCGCGCGCATCCAGCACATCATCAAGGACGAACTGGCTGCCGTGCGCGACGAGTTCGGCACGCCGCGCCGCACCGAGATTTCGGACGCCGGCTCCGACATGGAGGACGAGGACCTCATCCAGCGCGAGGACATGGTCGTCACCGTCACCCATGAGGGCTATATCAAGCGCGTGCCGCTGTCGCTTTACCGGGCGCAGAATCGCGGCGGCAAGGGTCGCTCGGGCATGTCCACCAAGGACGCGGATTTCCTGACGAGGCTGTTCGTCGCCAACACGCACACGCCGATCCTGTTCTTCTCTTCACGCGGCATCGTCTACAAGGAGAAGGTTTGGCGCCTGCCGATCGGCAGCCCGCAATCGCGCGGCAAGGCGCTCATCAACCTTCTGCCGATCGACAACGGCGATCGCATCACCGCGATCCTGCCGCTGCCAGACGAATCCGAGTGGGACAGGCTGGATGTGATGTTCGCGACGACGCGCGGCACCGTTCGCCGTAACAAGCTGTCCGATTTCGCCGACGTCAAGCGCAACGGCAAGATCGCCATGAAGTTCGACGAGGAGGGCGATGCCATCCTTGCGGTGGAGACCTGCACGGACAATGACGACGTGCTTCTGACCGCCGACAGCGGCCAGTGCATCCGCTTCAACGTGGGCGACGTGCGCGTGTTCGCTGGACGCTCCTCGCAGGGCGTGCGCGGCATCGCGATGGGCGAGGGCGAACGGGCGATTTCGATGACGATCCTCGAGCATGTCGATGCCGACCCGGCCGAACGCTCCGCCTATCTCAAGCGTTCCGTGGCGGAGCGGAAGGCGGCTTCGGCCGAAACCGAGGAAGAGGTCACGCTGACCAACGAGGAGGTGGGCGAAGAGGCCCAGCTTTCCGACGAGCGCTACGAATTCCTCAGGCAGCACGAGCAGTTCGTGCTGACCGTTACAGAATTCGGCTATGGCAAGCGCTCGTCGTCCTACGATTTCCGCCTGACGAACCGCGGCGGCAAGGGTATCCGCGCCACCGACGTTTCCAAGGTCGACGAGATCGGCCGCCTGGTTGCCGCGTTCCCCGTTGCCAACGAGGACCAGATCATGCTGGTGTCCAACGGCGGCACCGTCATTCGCGTGCCGGTCGGCAATATCCGCTTCGCCAGCCGCACCGCCAAGGGCGTTACCGTATTCAATACGGGCGAGGGCGAGAAGGTGGTGTCGGTCGACCGCATCTCCGAGCCGGAAGATGACGAAGGGATGGAGGTCATCGATGAGTCGGGTGACGCCGCCTCTGACGATTCTGAAACGCCGCCGCCGGCTGACGACACGCCGCCTGCCGGGGAATGAGCACGGCGGCGGCCGCCGGCGGCGAGACGGGCGTTCTGCGCCTCGCCGGCGCCGGCGACCTGCCGTCTATCCGGGCACTGACGGAAGAGGCGTACAAGCCTTATACGCAAGTACTGGACGCGCCGCCTATCCCGGTCACCGAGGATTATGCGCCACGTATTGCGCGGGGCGAGGTCTGGCTGCTCGACGTGTCTGGCGAGACGGCGGGATCGATCGTCCTGGAACGCCATGCCGATCACATGATGATCTTCAGTGTCGCGATGGCGTCCAGGTTCCAGGGCAGGGGACTGGGGCTGAAACTGCTGCGCTTTGCCGACGAACAGGCGATGCAGGCGGGCTATGAAGAAATCCGGCTCTACACCAATGCGCGCATGGAGCGGAATATCGCGCTCTATACGGCCTTCGGTTATCGGGAAACGGGACGCAGGGCAAACTCCATGCGGAAGGGCTGGATTCTGGTCGACATGACCAAGAGGCTCTCGCGCGAGAGCCCCGGCCCGTAGATCGCTCAGAAGCGGCGATGACCGAAACGGTCGATGCGCCGAGGCTCGTATTTGAGGCGCTGGGTTTCCTGGTGCATGCCGAAGACGGTGGCGATCAGCATGGCGACGGTCATTGCGGCGGCGAGCATGAAAATCATCATGGCATTGGTCTCCTGGTCCCAACAACGGCCGGGCCGCAGATTGGTTGCACCCTTACGCTCATCTCTTGTACGGGCCGAGAATTTAACCAGTGCTGACCGGCCCGTTCATCTGTCGTTCATGGTTTCCGAAAGGTTCACGACATTCGGGAAGCGAATTGCCTTTGGCCGGGCGGACCGCTAGAAGCCTGCCATGAGCGAACGCACCGCCCTCTATGCCGGCTCTTTCGACCCGCTGACCAACGGGCATCTCGACGTGCTCAAGGCGTCGCTGGCGATCGCAGACACGATCTATGCCGCCATCGGCATCCATCCCGGCAAGACGCCGCTGTTTTCCTTCGAAGAACGGGTCGCGTTGATCGAGAAGTCGGCCAAGGCCGAGATGGGCACCGATCACAAGCGCATCAAGGTCGTCGCCTTCGACGGACTGGTGATCGAGGCGGCCCGCAAATACAACTGCTCGATCATGATTCGCGGTCTGCGCGACGGCACCGACCTCGATTACGAGATGCAGATGGCGGGAATGAACGAGACCATGGCGCCGGACCTGCAGACGGTTTTCCTGCCGGCCAGTCCCTCGGTGCGCACCATTACGGCCACACTCGTGCGCCAGATTGCCTCGATGGGTGGCGACATTCGCCCCTTCGTGCCAGCGGCGGTCGCGCCGGCGCTGACGGCAAAATTCGCGAAATAAGGTTTCTTTTCGGAGACGTTCCATGAAGCTCAAGGGCCTCGCTGCCTCGTTCGTCATTCTTGCCGCCCTCGCGGGCGGCGCCACCTCGGCGCTTGCGGCCGACCCCGAGAACACGATGGTCATCACGCTGAAGGACGGCGACGTGACGGTTGCGCTGAGGCCCGATCTTGCGCCGAAGCATGTCGCCCAGATCAAGAAGCTGGTGCGCGAGCATGCGTACGACAATGTCGCCTTCCACCGCGTCATCGGCGGCTTCATGGCACAGACCGGCGACGTGAAGTTCGGCAACATGAAGAAGGGCTACGACCCGAATCTGGTCGGCACGGGCGGCTCCGAACTGCCTGACCTTCCCGCCGAGTTCTCCAAGGAACATTTCGTGCGCGGCGTGGTCGGCATGGCGCGTTCGCAGGACCCGAATTCCGCCAACTCGCAGTTCTTCATCATGTTCGCGCCGGCGCCGCCGCTCGACGGGCAGTATACGATCGTCGGCGATGTCGAGAACGGTATGGACGCGGTCGACAAGATCAGGAAGGGTGACGACGCGCAGAACGGCTCCGTGGCTCAGCCCGACCGTATGGTCAAGGTCCGCATCGCGGGCGACAAGTAATTCAACCAGCATCGATTCTGGCAATCACGAAAGGATTTTCAAAATGGCCGATATCAAGGACCGCGAAAACGCGCTCATCATGGAAACGACCCAGGGCAAGGTCGTCATCGAGATGCTGCCGGATCTGGCGCCCAACCACGTCAAGCGCATCAAGGAACTGGCGCGCGAGGGCGCCTATGACGGCGTCGTCTTCCACCGCGTCATCGACGGCTTCATGGCGCAGACGGGCGACGTGAAGTTCGGCAATTCCAGCAGCCCGAACTACGCCCCGTCCCGCGCCGGCATGGGCGGTTCCGACAAGCCTGACCTGAAGGCCGAGTTCAACAACATGAACCACGGCCGCGGCACATGCTCGATGGCGCGCGCGCAGAACCCGAACTCGGCCAACTCCCAGTTCTTCATCTGCTTCGACGACGCTTCGTTCCTCAACCGCCAGTACACCGTCTGGGGGCAGGTGATCGAAGGCATGGACAACGTCGACAAGATCAAGCGTGGCGAACCCGTGCAGGACCCGGACAAGATCGTCTCGCTGAAGGTCGCCGCCGACGTGGCAGCCTGACATCCATTCGCGTCATTCCGGGGCCGCGCAGCGGAATCCGGAATGACGGTCGGTGTGTGTCACTTAAAGCGGGAGAACAGGGATGGGGCTGGTCTGGTCGCTGCTCGGCATCCTGTCGGGTGCCTTCATCGCCGTGCAGGCGCCGATCAATGCGCAGCTTGCGCGCGGGCTCGGCCTGCCCGTGGCCGCCGCCGCCTTCTCGTTCCTGTCGGGTGCGATCGTGCTCGGCATCATCTCGATCGCCGTGACGCGCTTCGACGGGATCGCGCTCGACTGGAAAGCGCCGGCGCCGTGGCTGTTCGTGGCCGGCGGCGTGCTCGGCGGCTTCTATGTCACGCTCTCGACGATCCTGATCCCGCGCATCGGCACGGCCGCCCTGATGGCGTTTCTCGTCGCGGGTCAGCTTATGGCCGGCATGGTGCTCGACCGGATCGGATTTCTCGGCATTGCGGTGCGCGAGATTTCGCTCGGGCGCATCGTCGGTGCGGTGCTTCTTCTGGCCGGCGCGCTGCTGGTACGGCTGACCTGACGGCTGTCCGCTATCGCTTCGTCACCACCACATGCATGGCGCGTTCGGACTGTTCCATTGAAGTGACGGCATAGCCGAGCGCGTCGAGGTCGAGCCCCTCGAACAGGTTTTCGCCCCGGCCGAGCAGAACCGGCCCGACCGCAAGGTGCATCTCGTCCACCAGACGCGCTTGCAGATATTGCCGCACGGTCGAGACGCCGCCGCTGATCTTCACGTCAAGATTGCCCGCCGCTTCTTTCGCTTTTTCAAGCGCCGACTCGATGCCGTCGGTGACAAAATAGAAGGTGGTGCCGCCTTCCATGACGATCGGGTCTCGCGGATAGTTGGTCAGCACGAATGTCGGGGCATGATAGGGCGGGTTGTCTCCCCACCAGCCTTTCCATTTGTCGTCCGGCCACTCGCCACGGATGGGGCCGAACATGTTGCGACCGAGGATGAACGCGCCGAAACCGTCCATGGCGCGGAAGGCATATTTCTCGTCGATGCCATCGGAGCCGTCCGTTTTGCCCTGCATCTCGCGAAATGTCTTCGTGTGGAAGAACCAATGGAAGATTTCCGGACCGCGCTTGCCAAGCGGATTTTCAAGGCTCTGGTCTGGGCCGGCCGAATAACCGTCGAGAGATACCGCGAACCCGCCGACACGCACTTTGCCCATGTGATCTCCCGAGCCGTTTTTGCGAAAGCGGCAGAAGAGTACCCTGCCGATTGCGAACCGCAAGTTGATCGCGGGAATTCGCTTCCCTGTCGTTGTTCTTTCCTGACAGAAACTGAAACGACGTGTTCCTGGTGGAGGTGCTGCAACAAGGCGGTGGCGATAGCGGCCGCATCGGTTTATTGCCTCGGCCATGAAAGTTGATCTTTTCGATTTCGATCTTCCCGAGGAACGCATTGCGCTGAGACCGGCGGAGCCGCGGGACGCCGCGCGGCTGCTGGTGGTGCGGCCGGGCGAGGAGCCGGAGGACCGATCCGTGAGCGACCTTCCCTCGCTGCTTCGGGCCGGCGACGTCCTGGTGTTCAACGACACAAAAGTGATCCCGGCGCAGTTGCGCGGCATCCGCCGGCGCGGCGATGCGGCGGCGCAGGTGGAGGCTACCCTGCACATGCGCACGGCGCCCGACCGCTGGCTGGCTTTCATGCGGCCGGGCAAGCGCGTCGCCGTCGGCGACCGCATCCATTTCGGCCATGACGGCAATTCCTGCTTTCTCGGCCAGCTCGATGCGACGGTTCTGGAAAAGCATGACGGCGGCGAGGCGCTGCTCGGTTTCGATCTTTCCGGCGCGTTTCTCGACGAAGCTTTGCATGCGGTCGGCCATATCCCGCTTCCGCCCTATATCGCCTCGAAGCGCGACGACGATGCGCGCGACCTGAGCGATTACCAGACCGTCTATGCACGCGAGGAAGGGGCCGTCGCCGCGCCCACCGCCGGCCTCCACTTCACGCAGGCCCTCTTCTCCGCGCTCGACGCCGCGGGCGTGGAGCGCCGGTTCGTCACGCTGCATGTCGGAGCAGGGACCTTCCTGCCGGTCAAGGCGGACGACACGGCGGACCATAGGATGCATTCGGAGGTCGGGGTCGTCTCACCCGAAACGGCCGCCGCGCTGAATGCGGCGAAGCGAAGGGGCAGCCGTATCGTCGCCGTCGGCACCACGTCGCTGCGCCTGCTCGAAAGCGCGGTGAGGGAGGACGGGACGATCGAGGCGTGGTCGGGGCCGACGGACATCTTCATCACGCCGGGCTACCGTTTCCGCACCGCCGACATGCTGATGACCAATTTCCACCTGCCGCGCTCGACACTGTTCATGCTGGTTTCCGCTTTCAGCGGGCTCGAAACCATGCGCGGCGCGTACCGCCATGCCATCGACAGCGGTTACCGCTTCTATTCCTACGGCGATTCCAGCCTGCTGTTCAGGGACGACGCCGTGACGGCGTCCGGTCAGAACCAGTAGTCGGCCACGCGCTTTCCGTCCCGCGGCAGGTCCTCGAAGCTGTGCAAACCGTCGAAGTGGTCGATGGGTATATCGGCGACCGCCTCGGGTTCGGCCAACCTGACATTGACGGCAAGACGCCGCCTGCCGTTCTTGCCGATATGGTTCGATCTCCACGAGACCACGCAGCCGCATTCGGGACAGAAGTTGAAGTTCAAATATTTCCTGCCGCGCGCATAGGCCTTTGTCGGACCGTCCACGAACACGTCTTCGCCTTCGTGGCCGTATATCCACAGCACGCCATAGCGGCGGCAGACGGTGCAGTTGCAGGCCGTCGCGCCTTCCGGCGTCGCTTCAAAGCGCCAGCGCACCGCGCCGCAATGGCAGGACCCCTCGATCACCCTTTGCCCTCGAATACTCTGGCCTTGACCGGGTGGAAGCGTATTCGGGAGATCGATAACCGGCAAGCGCCGCTGCGGCCGCTTAGCGATTGTCTTGGCGCGCCGTGGCCGCTAAGGGCAGGGCCATGAGCACTCCGTTTTCCTTTTCCATTCTCGCCACCGACGGTAAGGCTCGCCGCGGCGAGATCTCGATGCCACGCGGAAAAATCCGGACGCCGGCCTTCATGCCGGTCGGCACCGGCGGTACCGTCAAGGCCATGTATATGGAGCAGGTGCGCGGCGTCGGTGCCGACATCATCCTTGGCAACACCTACCATCTGATGCTGCGGCCCGGCGCTGAGCGGGTGGCGAGGCTCGGCGGTCTGCACGACTTCGCCCGCTGGCCGTGGCCGATCCTGACCGATTCCGGCGGTTTCCAGGTGATGTCGCTGGCCGGATTGCGCAAGCTCAGCGAAAGCGGGGTGACCTTCCGCTCCCATATCGACGGCAAGCCTTACGAGATGACGCCCGAGCGTTCCATCGAGATTCAGGGGCTGCTCGATTCCGATATCCAGATGCAGCTTGACGAGTGCGTCGCGCTGCCGGCCGAGAAGAAGGAAATCGAGCGGGCGATGGAACTGTCGCTGCGTTGGGCGGAGCGCTGCAAGGCTGCCTTCGGCGACCAGCCTGGCAAGGCGATGTTCGGCATCGTGCAGGGCGGCGATAGCGCTTCTCTGCGCGTGAAGTCCGCGCAGGCACTGGCCGGCATGGACCTCAAGGGCTACGCCGTCGGCGGGCTGGCGGTCGGCGAGCCGCAGCCAGTGATGCTGGACATGCTTGACATCACCTGTCCCGAACTGCCGGCCGAAAAGCCCCGCTACCTGATGGGCGTCGGCACGCCGGACGACATCCTCAAATCCGTGGCGCGCGGCATCGACATGTTCGACTGCGTGATGCCGACGAGGGCAGGGCGGCACGGTCTTGCGTATACGCGGCGCGGCAAGGTCAATTTGAAGAACGCGCGCCACGCCGACGACCCGCGCCCGCTGGACGAGGAAAGCGACTGCCCGGCAGCCCGCGATTATTCCCGCGCCTACCTGCACCACCTCGTGCGCTCGCAGGAGGCGCTGGGCGCAATGCTGCTGACCTGGAACAATCTCGGCTACTACCAGAGCCTGATGCAGGACATCCGCGGCGCGATAGAGGCGGGAAGGTTCGAACAGCGCGCCGAGCAAATCTCGGAAGGCTGGAAACGTGGCGACCTGCCGCCGGTCACCTGACAAAAAGGTGAAATTGATATTCAAGTTTTTACTTGCCGATGACGGGAATAGTCCTCATTTCGAGACGTTGAAACAAGGAAAAGGACCATCAAAGCATGATTTCCAGCCTCGAGACCGTTTGGGCGCCGCGTCTTTTGTCGGTGCTGCGCATCATGACCGCGCTCCTGTTCATGGAGCACGGTACGATGAAGCTGCTGAATTTTCCGGCATCGGACAATCCCGGCCCGGTGTTGTTCTCCCTGATGGGCTTCGCCGGCATGCTGGAACTCGTCGGTGGCCTGCTGCTCGTGCTTGGCCTGTTCACCCGTCCGGTCGCCTTCATCCTTTCGGGTCAGATGGCGGTCGCCTATTTCATGGCACATGCGCCGCACAGCTTCTTTCCGATCGTCAATAAGGGCGAAGGCGCGATACTGTTCTGCTTCGTCTTCCTCTATCTGGCGGCCGCCGGCGCGGGACCGTGGAGCGTGGACGCCGCCCGCAGGTCGAACGCCTGAGGAACCGTCCTACCGCTGTCACCGGCCCGCTTGAAAGCGGGCCGGGAGTTTGCGACAAGGCAGCCTGGCGATGCGGCACAGGCGAGTGAGGCGATGAAGACGTTTTTCGTGCAGATCAAATGCGACCTCGGCCAATCCTATGAGGTCGCCAGCGCGCTGGCCGACGCCGAGATCGCCTCGGAAATCTATTCCACCGCCGGCAACTTCGACCTGATGGCCAAGTTCTATGTCGACGACGACGTGGACGTGGGGCATTTCGTCAACGAGAAGGTCCAGGTGTTTTCCGGAATCAAGGACACGTTCACGACCGTCACCTTCAGGGCATTCTAGCGCCGCTTTCCGACGAGTGCCGCGCGCAGAGGCAGCGCTTGCCCAGCGGCCGCTGTGGTTGCCCAAAAAGCGGGCAGGTTCTCCCAATCGGCGCATCCTGACCCGCAAATAACCGATTGCGCTTGATTTTTCTCCCTTGCCGACTTTCAAATAGCGGCACGGGGGAGTGCGCGATTGGTCGCTTTTGACGAAATGCTTCCGGAAACCGCCGGTACGAGACGGCCTTACGCCGCCTATGACGACTGGCTGAAGGAGCAGGACTCCGCCAGGCTGATGCAGAAGATGGAAGATGCCGAGCGCGTCTTTCGCAAAACCGGCATCACCTTCGCCGTCTATGGAGAGCAGGAAGCGTCGGAACGGCTGATACCGTTCGATATCGTGCCGCGCATCATGTCCGGCCAGGAATGGCGGCGGCTGACGCAGGGCATAGAACAGCGCGTCCAGGCGCTGAACGCCTTTCTCGACGACATCTACCACCGGCAGGAGATCCTGCGCGCCGGCCGCATTCCGAAGGAGCTCATCGCCGGCAACGATGCCTTCCTGCCGGAAATGATCGGCGTGAGGCCACCCGCCGGCGTCTACACCCACATCATCGGCGTCGACATCGTGCGCACCGGCGAGAACGATTTCTTCGTTCTGGAGGACAATGCGCGCACGCCCTCGGGCGTTTCCTACATGCTGGAGAACCGCGAGACGATGATGCAGCTCTTTCCGGAGCTGTTCCAGCAGATCAAGGTTCGACCGGTCGAGAATTATCCGGCGCTGCTGCGCCAATCGCTGGCGGCGGTGAAGCCCGACGGGGTCGTGGGCGCGCCCACCATCGCCGTGCTGACGCCAGGTAGTTTCAACTCCGCCTATTTCGAGCATGCCTTCCTGGCCGACCAGATGGGCGTGCAGCTTGTCGAGGGGCAGGACCTGCGCGTCTCCGACGGCCATATCGCCATGCGCACGACCGAGGGCTACAAGCAGGTCGACGTGCTCTACCGCCGCGTCGACGACGCTTATCTCGATCCGTTGACGTTCCGGCCGGACTCCGCGCTCGGCGTGCCCGGCATCATGGACGTCTATCGCGCCGGCAACATCACCATTGCCAATGCGCCGGGCACCGGCATCGCCGACGACAAGGCGATCTATTCTTATATGCCCGAGATCGTCGAGTTCTACACCGGCCGCAAGCCGATCCTCGGCAACATTCCGACCTGGCGTTGCTCGGAGCCGGACAGCGCCAGATACGTGCTGGAGCACATGCCCGAACTGGTCATCAAGGAGGTCCACGGCTCCGGAGGTTACGGAATGCTGGTCGGACCGGCTTCCTCGAAGAAGGAACGCGAGGCTTTTGCCGAGAAACTCAAGGCGAAACCCTCGAACTACATCGCCCAGCCGACGCTGGCTCTCTCGACCTGCCCGATCCTCACCGAAAAAGGCCTGGCGCCGCGCCATGTCGACCTCAGGCCCTTCGTGCTGGTCTCCGACCGCATCCAGATCGTGCCGGGTGGGCTGACGCGCGTGGCGCTGAAGGAAGGCTCGCTGGTGGTCAATTCTTCGCAAGGCGGCGGGACGAAAGATACGTGGGTGCTGGATGACTGAGCCGGTGAATGGTGAATGGTAAAATGGTGAATGGTCGCTTTGATCGCGAGACTAAGCCAAGGCTCAGTTGGGCTGCTCGAGAAATCTTTGTCCATTCGCCATTCGCCATTGACCATTCACTCGCCCGAAGGACGGCATGACATGCTTCTCGGCCGCACCGCCAACGGTCTCTATTGGATGAACCGCTATATCGAGCGGGCTGAGAATATGGCGCGGCTGGTGGACGCCGGCCTGCGCATGGCGCTCACCCGCACACAGAGCGCATCCGACGAATGGGCCTCGGTGGTCATCAGCGCCGGGTCGGATGTGGCCTACGGCCAGAAATACTCGGAGCATAATGCCGCCAATGTGTCCGATTTCCTGCTTCGGGACTGCAAAAACCCTTCGAGCGTGCTTTCCTCCATCGAGACCGCGCGCGCCAACGCGCGCATGGTGCGCACGGCGCTGACCCGCGAAACCTGGGAATCGATCAACGAAGCCTGGATGGCGCTGAAGCGTATTCTGGCCAGGCCGATCGATGAGCGCGACCTGCCGACGGTGCTGGATGCCATCAAGCGCGAGACGGCGCTGATCCGCGGCGCCTTCTACGGCACCATGCTGCGCAACGAGATCTTCGACTTCTCGCAGCTCGGCACCTATGTCGAGCGCGCCGACAACACCGCACGCATCCTCGATGTCAAATACTACGTGCTCTTGCCGTCGATCTCCTGGGTCGGCTCTTCGCTCGACAATTATCAGTGGGAATCCATCCTGCGCTCGGTTTCGGCACACCGGTCCTACCGCTGGGTCTACGACGCCGACTACAAGCCCACCAACATCGCCGACTATCTGATCCTGAACGCGCGTATGCCGCGTTCGCTGACATTCTGCTACCGCTTCATCCTCGAGCATCTCAATTTCCTCGGCAGCGACTACGGTGCGCGCCATGCCTGTCACGCGACGGCCGAAGGAATACACGGCACGCTCAAGGTCGGCTCGATCAAGGACATCTTCGACGCCGGCCTCCACGAGTTCCTGTCCGGCTTCATTCGCGAGAACACGCGTCTCGGCGACGAGATCGCCCTCGACTACCGGTTTCACTGATGCTGCTGAAGATCACTCATCGAACCGAATACAGCTATGACGCACCCGTGTCCTACGCCCTGCAGCGCCTGCGCCTGGTGCCTTCCAGCGGGCCGCTGCAGACCGTGCGCTCCTGGAACCTGGCCATCGAAGGTGCGCGCGAGGAGGTGAAGTTTTCCGATCATTTCGGCAATGACACGCGTCTCCTTAGCGTCGAGGGCGCTCCGCACGCCATCGTCGTCGAGGTGTCCGGCGAGGTCGAAACCAGTGACAAAGCCGGCATTCATGGACCGCATACCGGCTTCGCGCCGCTCTGGGTCTTCCGTCAGGAAACCGCATTGACGGCGGCGGGCGACGGCATTCGGGCCATGACGGCCGCTCTCCCCGACGGATCCGAACTCGACAGGCTGCACGGCCTGATGGCGGCGATCACCGGGAGGGTCGCCTACACGCCCGGCACCACCGGTATCGAGACCTCGGCGGAAGAGGCGCTGGCGCTCGGCGCCGGCGTATGCCAGGACCATAGCCATGTCTTCATTTCCGCCGCGCGCGTCATCGGCTTTCCGGCGCGCTATGTCAGCGGCTACCTGATGATGAACGGCACGATCGAGCAGGCCGCGAGCCACGCCTGGGCGGAAGCCTATGTGAACGGCCTGGGCTGGGTCGCCTTCGACGTGGCGAACGGCATTTCACCGGACGAGCGCTATGTGAGGGTCGCGACGGGCAGGGATTATCGCGACGCTGCACCAGTTTCGGGGATTCGCCTTGGTCAGGCGCAGGAAGCGCTTGCGGTAACGATTACCGTAGAGCAGTAATCCACGCTGGAGCGTGACGCCTGAAGAGATTCCATGACGTATTGCGTTGGCCTGAAGATCGACCGCGGACTCGTGTTCATGTCCGATACTCGCACCAATGCGGGCATCGATTCCATTTCCACCTTTCGCAAGATGCATGTCTGGGAGCAACCCGGCGAGCGCGTCATCGTGCTCATGTCGGCCGGGAATCTCGCCACCACGCAGGCGGTGGTCAGCCTGCTGGATGAGCGCGCCAAGGCAATCTCCGAGCGTCACCAGACACTGCTCGAGACGCCGTCCATGTACCAGACGGTGCGCATGGTCGGCGACACGGTGAAGGAGGTCATCGCCTCGTCGGCGCCGGTCGGCCAGAAGGCGGATTCCTATTTCAACGCCTCCTTCATCCTCGGCGGGCAGATCAAGGGCAGCGAGCCGCGCCTGTTCATGATCTACCCGGAAGGGAATTTCATCGAGTCGAGCGAGGACACGCCCTTCTTCCAGATCGGCGAGACGAAATACGGCAAGCCGATCATCATCCGCGCCTACGACCGGAAAGCCAGCTTCGCCGAGACGGTGAAACTGCTGCTGGTTTCCTTCGACTCCACGCTCAAGTCCAATCTTTCGGTCGGCCTGCCGCTCGACCTGCTGTTCTACGAGAAGGACACGTTCAAGGTCGGAATGAAGAAGCGCATCGCGCAGGACGACCCCTACTATCGCACCATTTCCGAAGGCTGGTCGGACGCGCTGCGAAACGCCTTCCTGCAATTGCCGGACTTTCCCGGCTAACCGTTTTCCGGAATAGCCCGGCCGGTGGCGTCCGTTTTGCACAGGCCAGTCTGGAGTTAGGAAAGAACCAACCCGTCCGCCTGGAGGAGCGCCTTGGACGAGAACAGCTTTCGCGAGTGGTCGCGGCGCGCCGCGGACTGGGGCGTGGACTATCGCCGCTCGCTGCCCGAAAAGCCCGTGCGGCCGCGCATGGAGCCAGGCGCCGTATTCCGCTCCATAGAGGCGTCGCCACCGGAGCGGGCGGAATCCATGGAAGCGGTCTTCGCCGATTTCGAGGAAAAGATCCTGCCGGGCATGACGCACTGGCAGCATCCGCGCTTCTTCGCCTACTTCCCGGCCAACGCCGCGCCGGTTTCGGTGGTCGCCGAATATCTGGTGTCGGCCATGGCCGCACAGTGCATGCTGTGGCAGACCTCGCCGGCCGCCACCGAACTTGAGACGCGCGTGGTGGATTGGATGCGCCAGGCGCTCGGGCTGCCTGAAGGGGTTTCCGGCGTCATCCAGGATTCGGCCTCGTCGGCGACGCTCGCCGCCGTGCTGACGATGCGCGAAAAGGCGCTGGACTGGCATGGCAACGGCAAGGGCCTCGCGGGGCAAGCCGCCGTGCGGGTCTATTCGTCAAACCAGGTGCACACATCCGTCGACCGCGCCATATGGGTTGCCGGGATCGGCGAGAGCAATCTGGTCCGCATTCCCACGGCCGGTCGCTGGCGCGCGATGGATGCTGAGGCACTCGACGCTGCGATCCTGGCCGACCGCGCCGCCGGCCTGCTGCCCGCCGGCATCGTCGCGTGTGTGGGCGGCACCAGCACCGGCGCAACCGACGACATCGCCGCGGTCGCCGCGGTGGCGAAAAGGCACGGGCTTTATCTGCATGTGGATGCCGCCTGGGCGGGCTCCGCCATGATCTGTCCGGAATACCGGCATTTCTGGGCGGGCGCGGAGAGTGCCGATTCCATCGTCTTCAATCCGCACAAATGGCTGGGCGCGCAGTTCGACTGCTCGATCCAGTTCCTGCGCGATCCGCAAAGCCATGTCCGCACTCTGGCGATCCGGCCTGATTATCTGAAGACTCACGGCCATGACGGAATCGTCAACTATTCCGAATGGTCGGTGCCGCTGGGGCGCCGCTTCCGGGCGTTGAAACTGTGGTTCCTGCTGCGGGTGCACGGGCTGGAAGGACTGCGCACCCTAATCCGCAACCATGTCGCGTGGAGTACCGGGCTGGCGCGCCGCCTGGCCGCCGAACCTGACTTCGAGATCGTCACCGAGCCGATGCTGTCGCTGTTCTCGTTTCGCCATCGGACGGCAGAAACGGATTCCGACACGCATAACCTCGCCTTGGTGAATGCGATCAACGACGACGGCCGCATCTATCTGACGCAGACGACGGTCGACGGACGCGTTGCCATCCGTTTCCAGGCGGGCGCCTTCGCCGCGACCGAGGCGGATGTCGATCAGGCGTTCCGCGCAATCACCGAAATCGCCCGCCGGACGGACCGATAGCGGGCGGGGGTTGGAAAAGCCGCTTTCCGCTTTGCAAACAGGCAGTTTCGATTAGCCGGCTCATGCCTTTGCATCGTTTTCGTTTTCCTTTATGACTATTGAAAACGAAAACGGGAGGGATCGAGATGTATCTGTCGCCGCGCCATTCGGAAATCATCCAGCTTGCCAAGGACAACGGGCGCGTGCTCGTCGAGGAACTGGCCGGGCATTTCGCGGTCACGCCCCAGACCATCCGCAAGGACCTCAACGATCTCTGCGACCAGCGCCTGCTCACCCGCATCCACGGCGGGGCGCTGTTTCCGTCCGGCATCGAGAATATGGAGTACGAGGCGCGCCGCAAGATCGCTGCCGACGAAAAGGAGGCGATAGGCCGCGCCGCCGCACGGCTCATCCCCGACAACGCGTCGCTGTTCATCAATATCGGCACCACGACCGAGGCCGTTTCCAAGGCGTTGCTCGATCATGCCGGCCTCATGGTCATCACCAATAACATCAATGTCGCCAACAGGATGCGCGTCTATCCTTCCATAGAGGTCGTCATCGCGGGTGGGGTCGTGCGCGGCTCCGACGGTGGCATCGTCGGCGAAGCGGCCGTCGATTTCATCAAGCAGTTCAAGGTCGATTACGCCGTCATCGGTGCGTCCGCCATTGATCATGACGGGGCGTTGCTCGATTTCGATTTTCGCGAGGTGAAGGTTGCGCAGGCGATCATCGCGAACGCCCGGCACGTTATCTTCGTTTCCGACCGGACCAAGTTCGAGCGCACCGCGCCGGTGCGCATCGGCCATCTCAGCCAAGTCGACACTTTCATCACCGACCGCTGCGACATTCCCTCGATCCGCCGGATCTGCCAGGAATCCGAAGTCGAGCTTCTGGAAACCGCCTTGGAATAGCGACACCTTTTCTTCGTCGAGCGCAGGTCGCGTTTTCGTTTGACATTCGTTCTGATTTCGAAATAATCGCGAGACGGTTTCGAAACAAACAATAATGTTGCAGTGCGAAATCGCGGGAGGGACATGGTGAGCGCAACCCCGATGGTTGACGTCTTCGTCATCGGCGGCGGCATCAACGGCTGCGGCATCGCCCGTGATGCGGCGGGCAGGGGGTTTTCCGTTTTCCTCGCCGAGATGGGCGATCTGGCGAGCGGCACCTCATCCGGCTCCACCAAGCTCATTCACGGCGGCCTGCGCTATCTCGAATTCTTCGAATTCCGGCTCGTGCGCGAGGCACTGATGGAGCGGGAGGTGCTGTGGCGCAACGCGCCGCACATCATCTGGCCCATGCGCTTCGTGCTCCCGTTCTTCAGCGGCGGGCAGCGGCCGGCGTGGATGCTACGGCTCGGGCTTTTCCTCTACGACCATATCGGCGGCAGGAAGCTGCTGCCGGCGACCCGCACGCTCGACATGCGCGGCGACCCGGCGGCGAAGCCGTTGAAGCCGTTGTTTTCGAAAGCGTTCGAATATTCCGACGGCTGGGTCAACGACGCCCGCCTGGTCGCCCTGAATGCGCGCGACGCCGCCGATCGCGGCGCGGTGATCCGCACGCGCACGAAGGTCGTCAGCGCGCGCCGCGAGAGCGACGGCTGGACCGTCGTCCTGGAAGACGCGCAAAGCGGCGACAGGGAAGAAGTGCGGGCGCGCCTGCTGGTCAATGCGGCCGGTCCCTGGGTCGATCATGTCCTGTCGGAGGCCGTCGGCCGCAACGACGTTCACAACGTCCGCCTGGTCCAGGGCAGCCATATCGTCGTGAAGAAGAAGTTCGACGATCCGCGCGCCTATTTCTTCCAGAACAAGGACGGCCGCATCATCTTCGCCATTCCCTACGAGGAGGATTTCACGCTGATCGGAACGACCGATCGCGATTATCCCGGCGATCCGCACGACGTAAGGATTTCCGAGGAGGAGATCGACTATCTGTGCGCAGCCGTCAGCGAGTATTTCATCGAGCCCGTGCGGCGGGCCGACATCGTCTGGACCTATTCGGCGGTGCGCCCGCTCTATGACGACGGCGCGTCGAAGGCCCAGGAAGCGACGCGCGACTATGTGCTGAAGGCCGAGGGCGGCGAGGGCAGGGCACCCCTGATCAACGCCTTCGGCGGCAAGATCACCACCTACCGCCGCCTTTCCGAACATATGCTGGAAAAGATCGAGGGCTTTCTCGGCCGGCGCGGCCCATCGTGGACGGCGGAGGCACCGTTGCCGGGCGGCGACTTCCCGGTGACCGGATTCGACGTGGAAGTCGGCAAGCTCAAGAGCGCCTATCCGTTTCTCGATGCAAGGCTGGCGCGACGACTGACCCGGCTCTACGGTACGCGTGCGCGCAAGCTGCTGGGGCTGGCACGGTCCGTCGCCGATCTCGGGCGCAATTTCGGCGCCGATCTCTATGAGGCCGAAGTGCGCTATCTTGTCGAGAATGAGTGGGCCGTCACGGGGGAGGATGTTCTGTGGCGGCGCACCAAGCGCGGCCTGCATCTCAGCCGCGAACAGGCGGCCGCACTGGACGAATTCATGCGAGAGCTGGACGCCGGAAGGACGGAAGCGGCGGAATAGCGCTCGTATCGGGGGAGAAGTGAATGCTGGAACTGCGCAACGTGTCGAAGGTCGTAGGCGGCGTCACGCACATCCGTGACGTGTCGTTGACGCTGGAGCACGGCTCCTTGAACGTGCTGCTGGGGCCGACGCTGTCCGGCAAGACCAGTCTTATGCGGCTGATGGCGGGACTCGATGCGCCGACTACGGGCTCTGTCTGGTTCGACGGCAAGGACGTGACCGGCAAGCCCGTGCAGCAGCGCAGCGTCGCGATGGTCTACCAGCAGTTCATCAACTACCCGGCCATGACGGTCTACGAGAACATCGCCTCGCCCTTGCGGGTGGCCGGCGTAGACAAGGCCAGGATCGATGAGGAGGTTCGCAAGGCCGCCGATCTGTTGAAGCTGACGCCCTATCTCGACCGCACACCGCTCAACCTGTCCGGCGGCCAGCAGCAGCGCACGGCACTGGCGCGCGCCATCGTCAAGAACGCCAGCCTCGTCCTGCTCGACGAACCGCTGGCCAACCTCGACTACAAGCTGCGCGAGGAACTGCGCGAGGAACTGCCGAAAATCTTCGCCGAGTCGGGCACCATCTTCGTCTATGCCACGACCGAGCCGCACGAGGCGTTGCTGCTCGGCGGCAACACGGCGACGCTGAGCGAAGGGCGGGTGACGCAATTCGGCCCGACGGTCGAAGTGTTCCGCAGGCCCGTCGATATCGTCACTGCGAAGACCTTCGCCGATCCGCCGCTCAACACGATCGTGCTGCGCAAATCCGGCGGTAATTTCCGCCTGGACGGCGGGGTGGACCTGCCGGTGCCAGCCGACCTAGCGGGCATTCCCGATGCGAGCTACACGATCGGCTTCCAGCCGCACCACCTGTCCCTTGAACGCCCCAACGCGGCGGCCGTTCCGGTTCGCGCCAAGGTGTTGATCACCGAGATCACCGGCTCCGAAAGCTTTGTGCATCTGCACTTCGCCGACGCGCGCTGGGTGATGCTGGCACAAGGCATCCGCGAGTTCGCGCCGGACGAGGAGGTGGAGGTGTTCATCGACCCCCGTCATCTCATGGTTTTCGACGAGCAGGGGCGCTCGATGGCGGCCGCCCGCAAGATGGCGGCGTGAGGAGCGAAAGATGGCCCGCATAGACCTCAACCACATCCGCCATTCCTATCTTCCCGACCCGTCGAAGGAGTCCGACTTCGCGCTCAGGGAAGTCGACCATACGTTCCAGGACGGCGGCGCCTATGCGCTGCTCGGCCCTTCAGGCTGCGGCAAGACCACTTTGCTCAACATCATTTCGGGCCTGCTCAAGCCCTCGCACGGCAGCTTGTTGTTCGACGGCAAAGACGTGACCGGCCTGTCTACCCAGGAGCGCAACATCGCGCAGGTGTTCCAGTTCCCGGTCATCTACGACACCATGACCGTCTACGATAATCTGGCCTTTCCGCTCCGCAACCGCGGCGTCGCGCGCGAAACCGTCGATCGGCGCGTGCGCGAGACGCTGGACATGATCGGCCTTGCCGACTGGGCCGGGCGCAAGGCGAGGGGGCTGACCGCCGACCAGAAGCAGAAGATTTCGCTCGGCCGCGGCCTGGTGCGCTCCGACGTCAACGCCATCCTGTTCGACGAGCCGCTGACCGTCATCGACCCGCATATGAAGTGGGTGCTGCGCTCGCAGCTGAAGCAGCTTCACCGGCGCTTCGGCTACACGATGGTCTACGTCACCCACGACCAGACCGAGGCGCTGACCTTCGCCGACCAGGTGGTGGTCATGTATGACGGCGGCATCGTCCAGATCGGCACGCCGGCCGAACTGTTCGAGCGGCCGAAGCATACCTTCGTCGGCTATTTCATCGGCTCGCCGGGCATGAATTTCCTGCCGGTCTCGGTCGATGGCCGCCGGGCGAAGCTCGGGTCGCAGTCGATCGAGCTGCCGGGCACGCCCGAGAGCAAGGGCGGCGCCATGGAACTCGGCATTCGTCCCGAATATGTGCGCGTGGGCCGCGAAGGGATGCCGGTTTCGGTGTCCAAGGTCGAGGACGTCGGCCGCCACAAGGTGGTGCGGGCAAGCCTCGAAGGACGCGACGTGGCGGCGATCGTCGGCGAGGACGAAGAGATACCCGCCGAGCCGAAACTGCGCTTCGACCCCGCCGGCATCAACATCTACGCCGATTCGTGGCTGGTCGAGATGGGGCGCGTCGAGAAGGGGCGTGCCGGGGTGGGAGGCTGACTGTGGAAAAGACCTGGAACAACAAAGCCTGGTTCCTCGTGCTGCCGGTTCTCATGCTGGTGGCGTTCTCGGCCGTCATCCCGCTGATGACGGTGGTGAACTATTCGGTGCAGGACACGTTCGGCAACAACCAGTTCTTCTGGAACGGCGTCGACTGGTATCAGGAACTGCTGGCGTCGAACCGCTTCTGGGAATCGATGTTCCGCAACCTGATCTTCTCGGGCATCATCCTGGCCATCGAGGTGCCGCTCGGCATCTTCATCGCGCTCAACATGCCGCGCAGCGGCTGGGGCGTTCCGGTTTGCCTGGTGCTGATGGCGCTGCCGCTGCTGGTGCCGTGGAACGTGGTCGGCACGATCTGGCAGGTGTTCGGGCGCAGCGACATCGGCCTGTTCGGCTATTATCTCAACGCGCTCGGCATCGACTACAACTACGTGCAGGATCCGTTCGACGCCTGGGTCACGGTCGTCATCATGGACGTCTGGCACTGGACGAGCCTGATCGTATTGCTCTGCTATGCCGGGCTGGTTTCCATTCCCGACGCCTTCTACCAGGCGGCCAAGATCGACGGCGCGTCGCGCTGGGCGGTGTTCCGCTACATCCAGTTGCCGAAGATGCAGCGCGTGCTTTTGATCGCCGTTCTGCTGCGCTTCATGGATTCCTTCATGATCTACACCGAGCCCTTCGTGCTGACCGGCGGCGGCCCCGGCAACTCGACGACCTTCCTGTCGATCGACCTCGTCAAGATGGCGCTCGGCGAATTCAATCTCGGGCAGGCGGCCGCGATGTCGCTGGTCTACTTCCTCATCATCCTCCTGCTGTCATGGGCGTTCTACACGGTCATGACCAACTACGACGCGAAGCGCTGAGCCATGACCGAAGTCAACGAGAGAACGCGGCAGGCGATGGGCGAAGACGACACCACGACGGTCGACGCCGCGACCCGGGAGCGCCTGGCGCGGCGCATGCGCCGGCGCGGCGACGAGTCCCGCTGGTGGTGGCTGGTCCCGACGCTCTACATCGTCTTCCTGCTGGTGCCGATCTACTGGCTCATCAACATGAGCTTCAAGACCAACCGGGAGATCGTGACCTCGCTCACGCTCTATCCTCATGCGCCGACGCTGAGGAACTACCACATCATCTTCACCGATCCGTCGTGGTATTCGGGTTACATCAACTCAATCAGCTATGTCGTTCTGAACATGGTGATTTCGGTCGCGGTAGCGCTGCCGGCAGCCTATGCCTTTTCGCGTTATCGCTTCCTCGGCGACAAGCACCTGTTCTTCTGGCTGCTGACCAACCGCATGGCGCCGCCGGCGGTGTTCGCGCTGCCCTTCTTCCAGCTCTATTCGGCCTTCGGCCTGATCGACACCTATTGGGCGGTGGCGCTGGCGCACTGCCTGTTCAACGTGCCGCTGGCGGTGTGGATCCTAGAAGGCTTCATGTCCGGCGTGCCGAAGGAGATCGACGAGACCGCCTATATCGACGGCTATTCCTTCCCGCGCTTCTTCATAAAGATCTTCATGCCGCTGATCGCGAGCGGCATCGGCGTGGCTGCCTTCTTCTGCTTCATGTTCTCCTGGGTGGAATTGCTGCTCGCGCGCACGCTGACCACCACCGACGCCAAGCCGATCGCCGCCGTGATGACCCGCACCGTCTCGGCCGCCGGCATGGACTGGGGCCTGCTCGCCGCCGCCGGCGTGCTGACGCTCATCCCCGGCGCGCTGGTGATCTGGTTCGTACGCAACTACATCGCCAAGGGCTTCGCCCTGGGGAGGGTTTGATGACTGCGACGCGCAACTGGCTCATGCCGCTTCTCATCGTCGTCGCCGTCTACCTCGCCGCCACCGGCGCGCTCTACCTCGCGCTGCCGGTCAAGGACGGCGTGCGCGACGTCTTCGCGCCTCTGGTCTCCGGGGGGTGGATGGCCTGGACCTTCCCGACGGCGATGTTCTTTCTCACCATCGCATTTATCCTGTCGCTGATGGCGGTGTGGGAGTACGCCTCGCCCGGCGGCAATCCGCGCGTTGGCCTGCTGCGCTTCGAGACGACGCGCGGCGACCGCTTGTTCATTTCGCTGCTTGGCAGCGCCTTCATCCATCTCGCTTGGCTGGGTCTCGTCGGACCCAACCTGTGGTGGGCTCTCGCTCTCTCCGTGGTCTACGCCGTAGGGGTGTTCCGCTACGTTTAGGGGGAGAAACAGTCGGAGCGACGGCATGCAGGCCGCCGCCCCGGTATCGCACTTGAAACCTTGTGGAGGAGACTAATGCGACGGCACGTTCTAACATCGACGACGGCTCTCTTGCTATTGTTCGGAGCCAGCAACGCCTATGCCGGCATGGACGAGGCGAAAGCCTTTTTGGATAAGGAAATCGGTGACTTGTCGACGCTTTCACGCGCCGATCAAGAAAAAGAGATGCAGTGGTTCATCGACGCCGCCAAGCCTTTCCAGGGCATGGACATCAAGGTGGTGTCGGAAACGCTGACGACTCACGAATACGAGTCGAAGGTGCTGGCGCCGGCGTTCTCGGCGATTACCGGCATTCATGTCACCCACGACCTCCTTCAGGAGGGCGACGTGGTCGAGAAGATCCAGACCCAGATGCAGACCGGCCAAAACCTCTATGACGGCTGGGTCAACGATTCCGACCTGATCGGCACCCACTGGCGCTACAAGCAGGTGCGCAACCTGACCGACTTCATGGCCAACGAAGGCAAGGACGTCACCAACCCCGGCCTCGACCTGAAGGACTTCATCGGCACGTCCTTCACCACCGCGCCGGACAAGAAGCTCTACCAGCTTCCCGACCAGCAGTTCGCGAACCTTTACTGGTTCCGCTACGACTGGTTCAACGACCCGAAGAACAAGGCCGACTTCAAGGCGAAATACGGCTACGATCTCGGCGTTCCGGTCAACTGGTCGGCCTATGAGGACATCGCCGAGTTCTTCACCGGCCGCGAGGAAGACGGCAAGAAGGTCTATGGCCACATGGACTACGGCAAGAAGGACCCGTCGCTCGGCTGGCGCTTTACCGACGCCTGGTTGTCGATGGCCGGCAACGGCGACAAGGGCATCCCGAACGGCCTGCCGGTCGACGAATGGGGCATCAAGGTCGACGAGAACTCGCGTCCCGTCGGTTCCTGCGTGGCTCGCGGCGGCGACACCAACGGCCCGGCGGCGGTCTACTCGATCCAGAAATACCTCGACTGGATCAAGGCCTATGCTCCCGCCGAGGCCCAGGGCATGACCTTCTCCGAGAGCGGCCCGGTGCCGGCGCAGGGCAACATCGCCCAGCAGATCTTCTGGTACACCGCCTTCACCGCAGACATGGTCAAGCCCGGCTTGCCGGTGATGAACGACGACGGCACGCCCAAGTGGCGCATGGCGCCGTCGCCGCACGGCGTCTACTGGAAGGACGGCATGAAGCTCGGCTACCAGGACGTCGGCTCGTGGACGCTGATGAAGTCGACGCCCGACGACCGCGCCAAAGCCGCCTGGCTCTACGCGCAGTTCGTCACCTCCAAGACCGTGGACGTGAAGAAGAGCCATGTCGGCCTTACCTTCATCCGCGACTCCACCATCCACGACAAGAGCTTCACCGAACGCGCGCCCAAGCTCGGCGGCCTGATCGAGTTCTATCGCTCGCCGGCCCGCGTGCAGTGGTCGCCGACCGGCACCAACGTGCCGGACTATCCGAAGCTCGCCCAGCTCTGGTGGCAGGCCATCGGCGATGCCTCGTCGGGCGCCAAGACGGCCCAGCAGGCCATGGACTCGCTCTGCGCCGAGCAGGAGAAGGTCATGGCCCGTATCGAGAAGTCGGGCGTCCAGGGCGACATCGGACCGAAGCTCGCAGAGGAGCACGACCTTCAGTACTGGCACGACGACGCCGTCAAGAAGGGCAACCTGGCGCCGCAGCTCAAGATCGAGAACGAGAAGGAAAAGCCCGTCACCATCGACTACGACGAGCTGGTCAAGAGCTGGCAGGAACAGTAACGGCGGTGCGGGCGTTCGCGTCCGCATCATGAATACAGGGGAGGCGGCGGCAAGCCGTCTCCCTTCGTTTGCGGTCTGGAGGAGAGGTCATGACCGGAAATATTCTCGCCATCGACCAGGGCACCACGTCGAGCCGCGCCATCGTCTTCGACGGCGCCATGAAGATCGCCGGCGTTGGCCAGAAGGAATTCGCCCAGCACTATCCGGCATCGGGCTGGGTCGAGCACGATCCCGAAGAAATCTGGGAGAGCGTCGTCTGGGCCGTGAAAACCGCGCTGAAGAAAGCCGGGCTTGCGGCGGTCGACATCGACGCCGTCGGTATCACCAACCAGCGCGAGACCGTCGTCATCTGGGACAAGGCGACCGGCAAGCCGATCCACAGTGCGATCGTGTGGCAGGACCGGCGCACTGCGCCGCTCTGCGCCAAGCTGAAGAAGCAGGGATTGGAGCCGAAATTCACGAAAAAGACCGGCCTGCTGCTCGACCCTTATTTCTCCGGCACCAAGATCGCCTGGATGCTGGACAAGGTGAAGGGCGCCCGTCGTCGCGCCGAGCGCGGCGAATTGCTGGCCGGCACGATCGACAGCTTCCTGATCTGGCGGCTGACCGGCGGCAAGGTGCATGCGACGGATGCGACCAACGCCTCGCGCACGCTGCTCTACAACATCGGTGAAAATCGCTGGGATGACGAATTGCTGGGCATTCTGGGCGTGCCAAAAATGCTTCTGCCGGAAGTGAAGGACTGCGCCGACGATTTTGGAATCACGGACAAAAAGCTGTTCGGCGCCGAGCTGAGAATCCTCGGCGTCGCCGGCGACCAGCAGGCCGCGACAATCGGCCAGGCCTGCTTCAAGCCGGGCATGCTGAAATCCACCTACGGGACCGGCTGCTTTGCGCTGCTCAACACCGGCGCGGATATGGTCAGGTCGAAAAACAGGCTGCTGACGACGATCGCCTACCGCCTGAACGGCAAGACGACCTATGCGCTGGAAGGCTCGATCTTCATTGCCGGCGCCGCCGTCCAATGGCTGCGCGACGGCGCGAAGATGATTGCCAAGGCCGCCCACAGCGGTGAGTTGGCGGCGAAAGCCGACCCGACCCAGAGCGTCTATCTGGTGCCGGCCTTCGTCGGCCTCGGCGCGCCGCATTGGGATGCCGAGGCGCGCGGCGCGATCTTCGGGCTGACGCGCAATTCCGGTCCCGCCGAGTTCGCGCGGGCGGCGTTGGAATCGGTCGCCTATCAGACGCGGGACCTGCTCGACGCGATGAAGAAGGACTGGAAGAGCGGCTCCGGCAAGACGGTCCTGAGGGTCGACGGCGGCATGGTGGCCTCGGACTGGACCATGCAATGCCTGGCCGACATTCTCGACGCGCCGGTGGATCGTCCGACCATATTGGAGACGACCGCACTGGGCGCCGCCTGGCTGGCCGGATCGAAGGCGGGCGTGTGGCCGAAGGAAGCGGCCTTTGCGAAAGCGTGGGCGCTGGACCGAAGGTTCGAACCGGAAATGGACGAAAAGACGCGCTCGGCCCGGTTGAAAGGCTGGCGCGACGCGGTCAGGCGTACCCTGTCGACAAATTGAGCCCGCGCGCAGGCGCGGGCTCCTGTCGATAAGATGACCTCAGGCCGTCAGCGGCGACGTCAGAGAGTGCACTGGCGCCGGGGGCCGTTATACGGCTGGTAGGTGTTGTCATAGGCGCGATAGGACCGGTAGCGGGCATAACAGCGCTGTTCGTGCGAGCTGCCGTAGGCCGGCCTGTCGTTGGCGATCGCGCCGCTGATGATGGCACCCGTGGCGAAGGCCGCAAGCGGGAACCAGAAATCGCCGTGACGCTTGTAGCCGTGCCGGTAGTGGCGATAGCCCCGATGGCCGCGCCAATAGTGATGGCCGCGCCGGACATAGACGCGGTTATGGCCGCGCCAGGCGACTTGCTGGACATCGGTGGACGCCGAAGCGACCTTGGGCAGGAAGACAGGCGCTGCATTGGCCGGGATGACAGCGGTAGCGGCAAGCGACGTTGCCAGGGCAGCTGCCAGAATGCCGGAAACAAACTTCTTCATCATGGTCTCCTTGAGGGTTCGCGTCCCTTTTTAACAGAATGACCAACGCCGCCAAAAGTTCCGTATTCAACCGATCGATATTTAGGTTTAGAAAACAAGAATTCCGGCGGCGATCCGCTACAGATTTTTGAGTTCGATCGCTCTCGTGGCAGCCGTTTTTTCCGGTTGACCGTGCCAGGCACTCTCCCTATGGTCCGCCGCACTTTCGGGGGTGGCTCGCCGCTGCCGGAATCCGTTGGTTGCGTCTCTGCGCTGCCGACGAAATGTCCTGCCGCTTCGACAGCACCGCCGGTTTTCCGGGCGCTGGTTGCGAAGCTGTCAGGCGGGCCGGTAGCTCAGCGGTAGAGCACGTGACTTTTAATCATGTGGTCGAGGGTTCGATCCCCTCCCGGCTCACCACTCAATCTGGAAAAAGCAGCGAGACCCGGCCGCCGGCGTGACGCTCGAGCCGCCCGGCGAGATCCAGTTCCAGAAGCACCATGAAAACCTGCGCCGGATGCAGTCCGGTGTGCCGGATGATCGCGTCCACGTCGGTCGGCACAGGCCCCAGCGCTTCTACGATGCGGTCACGCTCATCGTCACGCGGCGGTGGCACGGCCGAAAAATCCGGAGGCTCTTCGAGAGCGTTGCCGGAAGTGCCGGGATTTCCCTTGAGCGGCGAAAGGGCGGTGAGAATGTCCGCAGCCTCGGTCACCAGAATCGCGCCGTCCTTCAGCAGTCCGTTCGCTCCGCCGGCGCGCGGGTCGAGCGGCGAACCGGGCACGGCGAAAACCAGCCGACCCATTTCCCCGGCCAGCCGCGCGCTGATCAGTGAGCCGGAGCGTTTCGCCGCCTCGACCACGACCAGACCGAGCGCCAGGCCTGCGACCAGCCGGTTGCGGCGCGGAAAATCCTGTGCGCGTGGCTGCCAGCCGAACGGCATTTCCGAGACGATCGCGCCGCCCCGATCGGCGATTTCCTCGCACAATCCTGTATTTTCCGGCGGATAGGGGCGGTCAAGCCCGCCGGCCAGCACGCCGATCGTGCCGGTCGCAAGGCTGCCCTGGTGCGCGGCGGTATCGATGCCGCGTGCCAGGCCCGAAACGACGGCATAACCTTCGTCGCCGAGTTCGGTGGCGAGCGTGCGCGCCATCCTGACGCCGGCGAGAGACGCATTGCGCGCGCCGACGATCGCGACGGACGGCAGCGCAAAGACGCCGCCGCCGCCGCGTATGGCGAGCAAGGGTGGCGGATGCGGAATGGTCTTCAGGACGGCCGGATAGTCGGGTTCGCCGATGGCGACGAAGCGCGCGCCCGCTTTGCGTGCCGCCTCCAGTTCGGCTTCCGCCTCGTCAACCGAGGCAATGCGCACGACGCGGCTGGCGCCGCCCGACAGCATCAGTTCGGGCAGCATCTGCAGGGCGGTTTCCGCAGAGCCGAAACGATTGACGAGGTCGCGAAAGGAGGCCGGGCCGACATTCGGCGTGCGGATCAGCCTCAACCAGTTCAGGCGCTGCCGGTCGCTGAGGCGGGGACCGGCGCCGTCGTTCACTTGCCGGCCCCGATCCGGCTTTCGGTTCCCGCCATCAGCCGCTCGATGTTGGCCCGGTGCTTGTAGAAGATAAGGGCGCTCATGACGAGGAAGGCAAGCGCGAATGCGGGTTGGCCGAGCAGGTAGAGAGCGACCGGCACGACAACGCAGGCAACCAGTGCCGAAAGCGAGGAATAGCGGAAGAGAAGCGCCATCACGAGCCAGACCGCCGCGAAAAGCAGCGCGACCTTCCAGGCCAGGCCGATCAGCACGCCGAGATAGGTGGCGACGCCCTTGCCGCCCTTGAAGCCCAGCCAGACGGGATAAATATGGCCGAGGAAGGCCCCGAACCCGGCGACGGCGCCAGCAACCGGCCCATAGTGGAGCGCGAGCAGGGCGGGGACCGTGCCCTTGAGCGCATCCAGCACCAACGTCGCGGCGGCAAGGCCCTTGTTGCCAGTGCGCAGCACATTGGTGGCGCCGATATTGCCCGAGCCGATGGCGCGCACGTCACCCAGCCCGGCCGCGCGCGTCAGCAGCAGGCCGAAAGGAACGGAACCGCACAAATAGCCTGCCACGAGAGCGAGAACGGAATAGAAGGACATTGTTCCCCCGATGCGACCCTCGGATCTGCTGTCCGCTAGGCCGTAAACACTGTGCGGCCCGCAACCACGGTTTGCAAGACCCTGCCTTGCAGCCTGGCGCCCTCGAAGCAGGTGTTCTTCGAGCGCGAGCGAATGCCCGCTTCGCTGACGATCCACGGCTCGTCCAGATCGACGACGACGAGATCGGCCGGCGCGCCGGGCTTGAGCGTGCCGCCGGGCAGGCCGAACAGCCGGGCAGGGGCGGTCGACAGAACTTCCACCAGTCGAGACAGCGGCAGGTCGCCATTGTGATGGAGGCGCAGCGCCACTGAAAGCAGCGTCTCCAGCCCGACAGCGCCGGCCGCGGCGTCCGCGAAGGGCAGGCGCTTGGTGTCGACATCCTGCGGATCGTGGGAGGAAACGACCAGATCGATCGTGCCGTCCTTTAGCGCTTCGACCATCGCAAGACGATCTTCCTCGCCGCGCAGCGGCGGCATCAGGCGGAAGAAGGTGCGGTATTCGCCGACGTCGTTCTCGTTGAGCGCGAGATTGTGGATCGCGATTCCGGCCGTCACGGATGCGCCGTCCGCCTTGGCGCGGCGGATCGCGTCGGCGGACATGGCCGTCGATATCTTGGCGGCGTGGTAGGCGCCGCGCGTCAGCCGCGCCAAGGCGAGATCTCGCTCAAGGGGGATCAGCTCGGCCTCGCGCGGAATGCCCGGCAGGCCGAGCCAGCTCGCATAGAGCCCTTCGTTCATCACGCCGGCGGAGGCGAGGCTCGCATCCTGCGTCTCATGCGCGACCACCGCGCCGAAGTCGCGGGCATAGGTGAGCGCCCGGCGCATCACCAGTGAACTGGAAACCGTATGCCTTCCGTCGGTGAAGGCAACCGCGCCTGCCTCGCGCATCAGGCCGAATTCGGTCATCTCCTTTCCCGCCAGCCCGCGCGTGATGGCGGCGGCCGGAAAGACGTTGACGGCCGCCGTATCGCGGGCCGTGCGCAGCACGAACTCGACCAGCGCCACGTCGTCGATCACCGGGTCGGTGTCGGGCATCATGATGATGGAGGTGACGCCGCCTGCGGCGGCCGCTACGCTGGCGGAAGCGATGGTCTCGCGATGCTCGGCGCCTGGCTCGCCGATGAAGACCCGGCTGTCGACCAGCCCCGGCATGATCGTCCTGCCGGTGCAGTCGATGACGGTGGCGCCTTCGGGAGTGCCTTGATTGAGGGCTGCCTTGCCAGCGGCGGCGATCTTCTTGCCCTCGACGACCACCGTGCCGATTTCATCGACGCCGCGCGACGGGTCGACGATGCGGGCGTGCTGGAAAACGGTGACGGTCATGCTGGAGCACCCCCACCCCTAACCCTTCCCCACAAGGGGGAGGGGAATCCGGTTGTGCCCTGCATCATCCTTGCTGCAACTGGGAGGAGCAGCTCGGCAGTATCTCCCTCCCCCTTGTGGGGAGGGGGTGGGGGTGCGCTGCCAGCGGACATCATTGCGCGCCCCCTTCGTTGCGCCGGGGATCGAGCAGCGCTTCCATCACCGCCATGCGCACGGCGACGCCCATCTCGACCTGCTCCTGGATGACGCTTTGCGGTCCGTCGGCGATCTCGGAGGCGATCTCGACGCCGCGGTTCATCGGTCCGGGGTGCATGACCAGCGCGTCCGGCTTCGCCGCCTTCAGTTTCTCGGCGTCGAGCCCGTAATAGCGGAAATATTCGCGCACCGACGGCACGAAGGCGCCTTCCATGCGCTCGCGCTGCAGGCGCAGCATCATGACGACGTCTGCATCCTTCAATCCCTCAGTCATGCTGCGGTGGACGATGACGCCCATGCGCTCGATGCCCGAAGGCAGAAGCGTGGAGGGCGCGACGACGCGAACCTGCGCGCCGAGCGCATTGAGCAGGATGATGTTGGAGCGCGCCACGCGCGAATGCAGGATATCGCCGCAGATCGCCACGATCAGCTTCGACAGCGGCCCCTTGGCGCGACGGATGGTGAGTGCGTCGAGCAGCGCCTGGGTCGGGTGCTCGTGGGTGCCGTCGCCGGCGTTGACGACGGAGCACCCGACTTTCTGGGCGAGCAGCGACGCCGCGCCCGCAGACTGATGGCGGATGATGAGGATATCCGGCCGCATGGCGTTCAGCGTGATCGCCGTGTCGATCAGCGTCTCGCCCTTCTTCACCGAGGAACTGGCCACCGACATGTTCATCACGTCGGCGCCGAGGCGCTTGCCCGCCAGTTCGAACGAGGACTGCGTGCGCGTCGAGGCTTCGTAGAAGAGGTTGATCTGGGTGCGGCCGCGCAGCGTGGAAGTCTTCTTTTCCGACTGCCGCGAGATTGCGACGGCGCGGTCCGCGCGGTCCAGCAGAAGTTCGATATCGTCGGGGGACAGGGGGCCGATGCCGAGCAGGTGGCGATGGGGAAAGAGCGGCAGAGCGTTGGCGTCGATCATCTCAAGGCGCTGCTATAGGATGCAGGCCGCCGCACCGCAAGGCGCAGCATCATGCTTCTCCCCGGTATTTTCGCGACGACGCTTGGTCTATAAAGCCGCGCGAGGCGCCGGATTCGGAGCGGCGCCATCAGGAACAGGAAGTGCACGTGACCGAAGAGGTGCTGAACCAATCGCCCCCGCTGACCGGCGGCAACGCCTGGCGCAGCGATCCGCTGCTGATCCAGATCGCCGAGCGCTTTTCGAGCCCGGTGCGCAAGGAACTCGACGGCCTCGGCCGATTCGTGCTGACGCAGGAGGCGCAGGATCTTGCCCGTCTCGCCAACACCGAAACGCCGAAGCTCAGGACGTTCGACAGGCAGGGCCGGCGTCTGGACCTGGTCGAGTACCATCCTGCCTACCATGCGCTGATGCGCCGTTCCGTGGCGGTGGGGCTGCATTCTTCCGTGTGGGAAAACGGCGATGCCGAGATCGGTCGCCGCCATCAGGTGCGGGCCGCCCGCTTCTTCCTCACCGCGCAGCTCGAGACGGGGCATCTGTGCCCGGTCACGATGACCAGCGCCTCGCTTGCCGCGCTGATGGCCAACCCGAAGCTGTTTCGCGAATGGGCGCCGCGCGTGACCACGCGCAAATACGACCAGTCGCAGAAGCCGCCGGTCGAGAAGACCGGGCTGACGCTCGGCATGGGCATGACCGAGAAGCAGGGCGGCACCGACGTTCGCGCCAACACGACGAAGGCCGAGCGCGCGGGGTCTAGCGGCTTCTATCGCCTGAGCGGCCACAAATGGTTCATGTCGGCGCCGATGTCGGACGCCTTCCTGGTGCTGGCGCAGGCGCCGGAAGGACTGTCCTGCTTCCTGGTGCCGCGCATCCTGGGCGACGGTTCCGGCAACGGATTCCGCTTCCAGCGCCTGAAGGACAAGCTCGGGAACCGCTCGAACGCGTCCTCCGAGGTCGAGTTCGAAGGGGCGATCGGCGAAATGGTCGGCGAGCCGGGCGGCGGCATCAAGACCATCATGGACATGGTGACGCTGACGCGCCTCGATTGCGCCGTCGCCTCCTCGGCGATCATGCGCGCCGGTCTGGCCGAGGCCGTTCATCATACCCGCCACCGCAAGGTGTTCGGCGCCGATCTGGCGGACCAGCCGCTGATGCAGCGCGTTCTGGCCGACATGGCGCTGGACGTCGCGGCGGCCACGGCCCTGTCGTTCCGGCTGGCGCGTTCCTTCGACGAGGCGGCCAGCGACCGGGGCGAGGCGGCCTTCGCGCGCGTCATGACGCCGGTGGTGAAATACTGGGTATGCAAGATCGCGCCGGCGCTGCTCTACGAGGCGATGGAGTGCCTCGGCGGCAACGGCTATGTCGAGGAGGCGCCGCTGGCGCGCTACTATCGCGAGGCGCCCGTCAACGCGATCTGGGAAGGGTCGGGCAATGTCATGGCGCTCGACGTGCTTCGCGTGCTGTCGCGCGCGCCAAACCTGTTCGAGGACGTGCTGGCGGGCATAGACCGGGATCTCGGCGATTCCGGCCGTGGCACGGTCGGCGTGCTCAAGGCGGCCATGCAGGTCGCCGCGTCCGACGAAGGATCGGCGCGGCTTTTGACCGAGCAACTGGCGTTGGCCGCCGCCGCCGCCGAATTACGGCGCATGGGGGCGGGGCGGATTGCCGACGCTTTCGTCGAGACGCGGCTGGCCGGACAGTGGCGCGCCACCTACGGCATGATGGATGCGCGCCACGATGCACGCCTCATCCTCGACACGCTCTATCCGCCGACGGACTGACCGGCAACGGACAAGGCGACCTGAGTCTTGCGAGCGGCACCGGCTCATTCACGGCGGGCTGTGGACGATCGTTAACCTTAACGAATGGTTTATATTGCGGCCGGTGGCACCAAAGCCCACTGTCATGGTTACCGTAACAGGACCGCCATGCGCCACCTGATGACCTCGTTCCTGGCTCTGCACTGGGCGCTGTTCTTTGCCCTGCTGGCCTATCTTTGCATCGACGACGGCGTTGAGGCGGCCTTGCGCATGCTCGGGGCGAACGGCCTGTCAGGACTGCTGCCGGAAAACGTCGGTGCGGGCGCATTGGCTCTCGTCTTTGCCATGATCGCCGTTCTCTTCCTGTGGGCGCTCATCGAGGCCTGCCTGGGAGCCGGGAACGGTGACGGCTCGGGACTGGACATCACCCGGATCGCGTTCGTCGCGGCCTGTGCGGTCTTTTCGGCAATTGCCCTGGTCTGCGCCATGAAAGGCGTCAGGGCGCTTCCCGGCGTTGTCGTCTATTTCCCCGCGCTGCTCGCCTGTTACCTGGCCGTGCTCGGCGAACGCTGGTTCGCGCTGCGCCGGGAGCCGGCGCCGACCGCAGCGGCGCCCGACATCAGGGGCATGGCGCAATCGGCGGCGAACACGGCGCTGCTCGGCCGCATTTCCGGCCGACCAGGCCTCGGAAAGGGCCGCTGATGCGAACGCTGCTCGCTCTCTGGGTCGCACCGCTGGTCCTGTTCTGGGGCTGGTACTTCCTGTCGCTCAACGACATGAATTTCGGCTACGTGATGCTCAGCCGCCCTCTGCACGACCTCGTCTTCCAGCTTTACGGCGAGATGCTGGGGATCGATCCCGCCATCATCCCCGGCATGGTAGCCAAGGCCTGCGTCTTCGATTCGTTCCTGGTGGCGGCGATCGTGGCGTGGCGGCGGCGGCGCCAGATCGCCGGATGGATCAACCGCCTGCGTCCGGCCGACCCGGCGATGACGAGCCGATCGCGCGAAGCCGGTCCAGAACTCCCTGCAGAATGAAGGCCGCGGCGGCCGAATCGATCTTGCCGGCCCGCTTGCGCCTCGAAAAATCCATCTCGATCAAGGTCCGCTCCGCCGCAACGGTCGAAAGCCGTTCGTCCCAGAAGGCGAACGGCAGGCCGGAAAGCTGCGCCATGTTGCGCACGAAGGCGCGCGACTTCTGCGCCCGCGGTCCTTCCGAGCCGTCCATGTTGATCGGCAGGCCGATCACCGCCGCGCCGGCATTTTCCTTATCGAGAAGCGCCAGAAGCTCGGCGGCGTCCAGCGAGAACTTGCGGCGCATGATGACGGGACGCGGATGGGCGAACGCCAACCCGCGATCCGAGACCGCCACGCCGATCGTCTTGTCGCCGAGGTCGAGCGCGGCGAGCGGGCGGCCGGACGCCAGCAGCGCCGGCAGGTCCTCTATGGCGACGACGTTTCTGGAAATGGCGGCTTTCCTTTGACTTGAGGTGCCCGCGTTCTATCCTTGTCGTGAGCAGAAATCGAGGAGTTGCGCGACGATGAAACTGACCTGGTACGGCCATTCCGCCTTCCGCATCGAGGCCGGCGGGGCGACGATCCTGATCGATCCGTTCCTGATCGGCAATCCGTCCTGGAGCGGCGGCTGGGAAGGGCCGGCCGAAGGCGTCACCCACGTCCTGCTCACCCACGGTCATGACGACCATATCGGCGGCGCGGTGGAGGTGCTGAACAAGAGCGGCGCCATGCTGGTCGCCAATTTCGAAGTGTGCATGTTCCTTGTCGGCAAGGGCGTCAGCGACAAGAAGATCAATCCGGGTAACATCGGCGGCACGGTCGATTGCGGCGGCTTCACCACGACCATCGTCCAGGCGCTCCATTCCTCGTCGTCGCAGGGCGAGGGCGGCTCGAACACCTATCTCGGCAATCCGGGCGGACTGGTCCTGCATTTCCCGGAGGACGAGACGCTCTATCACATGGGCGACACGGATATCTTCTCCGACATGGCGCTGATCGAGGAGCTGCACCAGCCGAAGATCGGCATCGTGCCGATCGGCGACCGCTTCACCATGGGCGGGGCGGTGGCGGCGCTCGCCTGCCGGCGCTTCTTCAACTTCGAGACCGTCGTGCCCTGCCACTTCGGGACTTTTCCGATCATCGACCAGAGCGCCGACAAATTCGTCGCCGGCATGAAGGATTCGGGCGCAAAGGTGGAATTGCCGCAAATCGGCCGAGCTGTCACGATCTGACCCGCGGCTCGCCGGCGTAGAGGCGGCGAGGGCGCGACTGCACAGCGCGGCGCGGTTGCGCCCGCAGCGCCTCGCCGCTATAGCGCTGCAAGGCTTTTTTCCAGTCATTTTCCGGGGCCATGCCATGTCCGTCGACACCAAGACCGTGAAGCGCGTCGCGCACCTCGCCCGCATCGCCGTAAGCGAGGAGGACGCCGAGCGCATGACCGGTGAACTGAACGCCATCCTGGGTTTCGTCGAGCAACTGAACGAGGTCGACGTGACGGGCGTCGAGCCGATGACCTCGGTGACGCCGATGGCGATGAAGAAGCGCGAGGACGTGGTGACCGACGGCGACAAGGCAGCCGACATCGTCGCCAATGCGCCGGCGACCGACGAGAACTTCTTCCTCGTCCCCAAGGTGGTCGAGTAGGGCGTTGCGGCAGGCGCATGGAGATGGACGATCTTGAAATCCGCATCGAGACGCCGTTGCAGGACGACGTGCGCGCCATGGTGGCCGCGCTGAACGAGACCATGATCCCGCTGACCCCGCGCGAGTTCCAGTTCCAGTTGACCGTCGAGCAGATGGCCGAGCCGGCCGTGACGCTCTTCGTCGCCCGCGACCCCTCCGGCCGTCCGGTCGGCATGGGGGCCTTGAAGACGCATGAAGACGGCCTCGGCGAGGTCAAGCGCATGTTCACTTTGCCTGAAGCGCGTGGCAGGCGCGTCGGCGCGCGCATCCTTGGCCGCATCGAGGCGCTGGCGCGCGACAGGGCCATGTCCAGGCTCGTGCTGGAAACAGGCGAAGCCTTGGGCTTCGAACCGGCATACCGCGTCTATGAGCGCGGTGGCTTCACCCGTTGCGGCGCGGTGCTCGACTATCCCGATTCCGGTTTTTCCCGCTTCTACGAAAAGAACCTTTCATCATGACCGACCTGACGACGCTGACGATCGCGGAAGCCCGCACCAAGCTGAAAGCGAAGGAAATCCGCGCCGGCGAGCTGACGGACGCCTACCTGTCCGCCATCGACCGGGCCAACCCCGTCCTCAACGCCTATGTCGCCGTCACGCACGACAAGGCGCGCGACATGGCGAAAGCCTCCGACGCAAGGCTGGAGAAGGGGGGAGATACAGGCGCGCTGGAAGGCATCCCGCTCGGCATCAAGGACCTGTTCGCGACCGAGGGCGTCCACACGCAGGCGTGCAGCCACATTCTGGACGGCTTCGAGCCTCGCTATGAATCGACGGTCACTGCCAATCTGTGGGCCGACGGTGCCGTCATGCTCGGCAAGCTCAACATGGACGAGTTCGCCATGGGGTCTTCCAACGAGACCTCGTATTACGGTCCGGTGGTCAACCCGTGGCGCGTCGGGGGATCGAACAAGCAGTTCGTGCCCGGCGGCTCGTCCGGCGGCTCGGCGGCGGCGGTCTCCGGCTTTCTGTGCGCCGGCGCGACCGCGACCGATACCGGCGGCTCGATCCGCCAGCCCGCCGCCTTCACCGGCACTGTCGGCATCAAGCCGACCTATGGCCGCTGCTCGCGCTGGGGCACCGTGGCCTTCGCTTCGTCGCTGGACCAGGCAGGGCCGATCGCCCGCGATGTCCGCGACGCTGCGATCCTGCTGAAGTCCATGGCTTCGGTCGATCCGAAGGACACCACCTCCGTTGACCGTCCGGTGCCGGACTACGAGGCGGCCATCGGCCGTCCGCTCAAGGGCATGAAGGTCGGCATTCCGAAGGAATACCGCGTCGACGGCATGCCCGAGGAGATCGAGGCTCTGTGGCAGAAGGGCATCGCCTGGCTGAAGGACGCCGGCGCCGAGATCGTCGACATCTCCCTGCCGCACACGAAATACGCGCTGCCGGCCTATTACATCGTCGCGCCGGCCGAAGCGTCGTCCAACCTCGCGCGCTATGACGGCGTGCGCTACGGCCTGCGCGTGCCGGGCAAGGACGTCATCGAGATGTACGAAAACACCCGCGCCGCCGGCTTCGGCCGCGAGGTGAAGCGCCGCATCATGATCGGCACCTACGTCCTCTCGGCCGGCTATTACGACGCCTATTATCTCCAGGCCCAGAAGGTGCGTACGCTCATCAAGAAGGATTTCGAGGACGCCTTCCACGCCGGGGTCGACGTCATCCTGACCCCGGCCACGCCTTCGGCCGCCTTCGGCGTCGCCGACCAGGACATGGCGGCCGATCCGGTGAAGATGTATTTGAACGACATCTTCACCGTGACGGTGAACATGGCCGGTCTGCCCGGCATCGCCGTTCCCGCCGGTCTGGACGCCAATGGCCTGCCGCTTGGATTGCAGCTCATCGGACGGCCGTTCGACGAGGAAACGCTGTTCCAGACCGGGCATGTCATCGAGCAAGCCGCCGGACGGTTCTCACCCGAACAATGGTGGTAGTTCCAAGGCGTCATCCCGAAACCTCATGCCGCGAAGCAGAGCGCGACCATCCGGGATCCATTCCGTAATGCTTCAGATATTCCGGAATGGATCCCGGCGCTCCCTTCGCTGCGCTCGGTCGGCCGGGATGACGCCGAACATTTGGAATCGGACTGACGATGTTCTTCATTCTTTCCAAGCTCTTCTGGGCGATTGCTCAACCAATCAACCTGATCGCCGTCATTCTATTGGCGGGCGTTGTTGCGGGCTGGTTCGGACACCGCAAGGTCCTGCGCGGCGCCGCGACGCTGGCGTTTCTCGCGCTTGCGCTCGCCGCCTGGACATCGCTCGGCGCGCTGATGCTCGGACCTCTGGAGGGACGGTACCAGCGGCCGTCGCCGCCGCCGGCGAAAGTGGACGGAATCGTCGTGCTCGGCGGCGGGCTGGAAGGCGCGATCAACCTTGCGCGCGGCGGCTATGAACTGAACTCCGGCGGCGACCGTTTCGTGGAGGCGGCGGTTCTCGCCCGCCGCTATCCCGAAGCCAGGATCGTCATCAGCGGCGGCGTCGGAACCCTGCTCCTTGAAGGCGAAAGCGACGCGACAAGCGCGCAGCGGCTGCTGACGGCGCTGGGCGTCGATCCGGACCGGCTGACACTGGAGGCGACTTCGCGCAATACTTACGAGAACGCCGTTTTCACCAGCCGGATGGTGAAGCCGAAGCCGGGCGAGATATGGCTGCTGGTGACCTCGGCCTTCCACGTGCCGCGCGCCAAGGCGCTGTTCGACGCGGTCGGTTTCACGACGGTGCCGTGGCCGACCGACTACCGGACTTCCGGTAGGGAAGGGATTTCGCTCTTCGCCGACAATCCCGCCGACGCGCTGTCGAACACGACGGTGGCCATGCGCGAATGGGCCGGCCTCTTCGCCTATTGGCTGGCAGGCCGCATTCCTTCGCCGTTCCCGTCCGCCCTTTGAAGCGACTTTCGGCAAATGGTCGCCGCGTGGACAAAACCGGGCTAGAATAGACATCCGGCTTCCTGTAAGGAGCCGCCATTCCCATATGAGCCGACGGTCCATCGGGAGCGGGGAGCGGGCGCTCGTGTCCGCGCAAGCGTTAGGTGTTGAAATGACGAAATGGTCGCCGAATTCGTGGAGAGACAAGCCGATCAGCCAGGTTCCGTCCTATCCGGACGCGGCCGCGCTAAAGGAAGTGGAGGGCCACCTCGCGACCTTTCCGCCGCTCGTCTTCGCGGGTGAGGCGCGCAAGCTGAAGAAGCAGTTGGCGACTGTCGCCGCCGGCGACGCCTTCCTCTTGCAAGGCGGCGATTGCGCCGAGAGCTTCGCCGAGCACGGCGCCGACAACATCCGCGACTTCTTCCGCGTCTTCCTGCAGATGGCGGTGGTGATGACCTTCGCCGGCTCGCAGCCGGTGGTGAAGATCGGCCGTGTTGCCGGCCAGTTCGCCAAGCCGCGTTCCGCCGACACCGAGACCAGGGACGGCGTGACGCTGCCGTCCTATCGCGGCGATATCATCAACGGCACGGGCTTCGACGAGAAGGCGCGCGTGCCCGATCCGGCCCGTCAGGAGATGGCCTATCGCCAATCCGCCGCGACGCTCAACCTGCTGCGCGCTTTCGCGCAGGGCGGCTATGCCAGCCTCGAGAACGTCCATAAATGGATGCTCGGCTTCGTCTCCGACAGCCCGCAGGCGGAGAAATACGAATCGCTGGCCAACCGCATCACCGAGACCATGGAATTCATGCGCGCGGTGGGCATCACGTCGGAAAGCAATTTCGCGCTGCGCGAGACCGATTTCTACACCAGCCACGAAGCGCTGTTGCTCGGCTACGAGGAAGCGCTGACGCGCGTGGATTCCACCAGCGGCGACTGGTACGCGACCTCCGGCCACATGATCTGGATCGGCGACCGTACTCGCCAGCCGGACCATGCCCATGTCGAATATGCGCGCGGCATCAAGAACCCGCTCGGCCTGAAATGCGGTCCGTCGCTGGAACCGGACGGTCTGCTCAGGCTGATCGACGCGCTGAACCCGGAGAACGAGCCCGGCCGGCTCACGCTGATCGCCCGCTTCGGCGCCGACAAGGTGGGCGACCACCTGCCGAAGCTGATCCGTGCGGTCAAGAAGGAAGGCCGCAGCGTCGTGTGGTCCTGCGACCCCATGCACGGCAACACCATCACCGCCGCTGGCTACAAGACCCGCCCCTTTGACCGTATCCTCAAGGAAGTCCAGGGCTTCTTCGAGGTGCATCATGCGGAGGGAACGCACCCCGGCGGCATCCATATCGAGATGACCGGCAAGAACGTCACCGAATGCACCGGCGGGGCGCGCGCCATCACCGCCGAGAACCTCCAGGACCGCTATCATACGCATTGCGACCCGCGCCTCAACGCGGACCAGTCGATCGAGCTGGCGTTCCTGGTATCCGACCTTCTCAAGAAGAGCGGCACCCGCCAGCCGCATACGCAGGCGGCGGAATAGGACCGGCCACAAACCTGACATGAAAAAGGGCGCCGTGGGCGCCCTTTTTCATGTCCAGGTCGGCGCGCGCTGGAGCCGGTCAGTCCTTCTTGTAGAGCATCCAGTTCTTGCCGCGCCCGGCCATCGCCGAGTGCCTGGTCACCTGGTTGCGTCCGCTGACCTTGGACCGGTAAAGCGCCCGGTCCGCCTTGGTGTAGAGGTCTTCGGGGCTGTCCGCCTCGGACGCCATGCACAATCCCATCGAGACCGTGACCTTGCCGTAGACGGCGCCCGTCTTGGTATTCGCGAACGGCGTCTGCTCGATAAGGAGGCGGATGCGCTCGGCAATCTCGAAAGTGGTCTCCTCGCTGGCGCCTTCGATGATGAGGGCGAATTCCTCGCCGCCGGTGCGCGCCACGAACATGTCGGCGCGGATGCTGCTCTGGAATATCCCGGCCACGATCTGGATGATGCGATCGCCGACCGGATGCCCGAAGCGGTCGTTGATGTCCTTGAAACGGTCGATGTCGGCCAGGATGAGGGCGTTGAACAGGATGCCCCTGTTGCTGTTGTAGATTCGCGCGATTTCCTTGTCGAAGGCGCGGCGGTTCCATATCTGCGTCAGCGGATCGGTATCGGCAAGGCGCTTGTATTCCTCGAGCTTGGACTTGACCGTCTCCAGTTCCGCCGACTTGTCGTCGAGGGTCGCGGCCATCTGCCGGCCGTGATCGATTGTCGAGGTCGTCGCTGTCGAGACCGCGCCGACGATCTTGTTCAGCAGGTCGCGCGAGATGGTGTCCCATCGGGTGGTGTAGCTGGCGGCATTGGTCGCCGTGCTGTCCGGCATTGCCGGGCTGATCAGCGCGCCGCTGCGGGCAGGCTGATGAGGGGATCATCGCTCAACTGGCCGACGCTTT
>Ga0206119_100109_pt1 | contig 70585 bp, 49 predicted proteins | sample 3A50Ametagenome_FD_148608 | JGI IMG/M metagenome (GOLD analysis project Ga0206119, IMG submission 148608) | Enriched microbial communities from leaf-cutter ant dump, University of Wisconsin, Madison, United States - 3A50A | ecosystem: Environmental > Terrestrial > Nest > Insects nest > Nest dump...
CCGGAGTGATTGCACTCAGACCAGGTAGTGGGTCAGTCACTGTAACGTTAGTCAGTGTCACATTACCGGTGTTTTTCACTTTGAAGGTATACGTGATCGTGCTGCCTACACTGTGAGGACCAGCCGAAGCGGTCTTCGTCAGATCAATCTTCGGAGACTGGGTAAATGGTACGGTCTCATCATCGGTGTCTGTCACATCGGTTCCTGTAGGAGGTGTACCTTTGGTAGTCGCCGTGTTATCAATCTTACCGTTATTTACATCGGTCTGCTTAACCACGTAAGTAGCTGTAAAGGTCGTCTCTGCACTTGGGGCCAGGCTGGCTACTGAAGCAGGAGTAATAGCGCTCAGGCCCGGTAGCGGGTCAGTCACTGTAACGTTAGTCAGCGTTACATTACCCGTGTTCTTCACTTTGAAGCTATACGTGATCGTACTTCCTACGCTGTGAGGACCTGCCGATGCTGTCTTCGTCAGATCAATCTTCGGAGACTGCGTAAACGGTACGGTCTCATCATCTGTATCGGTTACATCGGTTCCTGTAGGCGGTGTACCTTTAGTGGTAGCCGTATTATCAATCTTACCGTTATTTACATCAGACTGCTTAACAATATAAGTAGCCGTGAAGGTCGTTTCTGCACCCGGAGCAAGGCTTGCTACTGAAGCCGGAGTGATTGCACTCAGACCGGGTAGCGGGTCAGTCACTGTAACGTTAGTCAGCGTCACATTACCGGTGTTCTTCACTTTGAAGGTATACGTGATCGTGCTGCCTACCGCGTGAGGGCCAGCCGAAGCGGTCTTCGTCAGATCAATCTTCGGAGACTGGGTAAACGGTATGGTCTCATCATCCGTATCAGTCACATCGGTTCCTGTCGGAGGCGTACCTTTAGTGGTAGCCGTGTTATCAATCTTACCATTATTCACATCCGACTGCTTAACTACGTAAGTAGCTGTGAAGGTCGTTTCTGCACCCGGAGCCAGGCTGGCTACTGAAGCTGGAGTTATTGTTCCCAGTCCAGGTAGCGGGTCAGTAACTGTAACGTTAGTCAGCGTCACATTACCCGTGTTCTTCACTTTGAAGCTGTAGGTGATTACATCGCCTACACCGTACGTGCCTGTTGAGGCTGTTTTCACCAGGTTAATGCCCGGTGTTTGGGTTAACGGTACCGTCTCATCATCCGTATCCGTTACATCCGAGCCGCCGCCAGGAGGTGTACCTTTGGTCGTTGCCGTATTATCGATCTTGCCATTGTTCACATCCGACTGCTTAACTACGTAAGTAGCTGTGAAGGTCGTTTCTCCACCCGGAGCCAAACTGGCTACAGAGGCAGGAGTAATAACACTCAGGCCTGGTAGTGGGTCACTTACCGTTACATTGCTCAGCGTTACATTACCCGTGTTCTTCACTTTGAAAGTATACGTGATCGTACTTCCTACACTGTGAGGGCCAGCCGAAGCGGTCTTGGTCAGATCAATCTTCGGAGTCTGGGTTAACGGAACCGTCTCATCGTCTGTATCCGTTACATCCGAGCCGCCACCAGGAGGTGTACCTTTCGTGGTTGCTGTATTATGAATGCTACCGGTATTCACATCCGCCTGCGTTACCGTATAAGGTGCGGTGAACGTTGTCTCTGCATTCGGAGCCAGGCTGGCTACTGAAGCTGGAGTTATTGTTCCCAAACCCGGTAGGGGGTCACTTACCGTTACATTGCTCAGCGTTACATTACCTGTGTTCTTCACTTTAAAACTATACGTGATCACAGAGCCCACACCGTATGTACCGGTCGGAGCCGTTTTTACCAGGTCAATACCCGGTGTACGGGTCAATGGAACCGTCTCATTATCGGTATCCGTTACATCCGAGCCGCCCGGAGGCGTACCTTTCGTTGTCGCTGTATTGTCGATTTTACCATTATCCACATCAGCCTGCTTAACCGTATAGGTTGCCGTGAAGGTCGTTTCTGCACCCGGAGCCAGGCTGGCCACAGACGCAGGAGCAATAGCGCTCAGGCCCGGTAATGGATCACTTACCGTTACATTACTTAATGTTACGTTGCCCGTGTTTTTCACCTTAAAGCTGTAGGTGATCACAGAACCCACACCGTACGTGCCTGTTGAGGCCGTTTTCACCAGGCTTATGGCCGGCGTATAAACGGTTATGGTAGCTACCGCATCATCACAATGGGTAGGTCGTATTTTCAAACAAATGGTATACGGATAGGTATAGGTACCTGCCGGTGTACCCGGTGGTACTGTAATCGTTCCGTCTGCATTCATCACCAGGCCAGAATAGCTGGGTGTACCCGGTGTCAGGTTGATCTCCGATGGATTTACCGGCTGATCTTTAAACGTGTCGTTCACCAATACACTGCCTGTGGTGCCACCGGTTATCCCGTTATAGGGGCCGTACGTATCGTCATTGGCTTCAATACATACTTTCTCCGTTACTTTTACTTCCGAATAGGCCGGACTCTCACATGGACCCGTTCTGGCCACATAAAATGCATAATACGTACCTGTTCCTACGGCTAAAATATCTGTATCAGAGAGTTCGGTACCGTTTTGCCTGTTGGCTGTACTCCACCATTCCAGATAAAACCCGGTTGGAGTAGGACTCTTGATAGCATCATTCAGATCGGCTGTAGTGGTAGGACATATCTGCAAATCCACAACTCCCGGTGAGGTAGGTGCACCACATATCACCACATCTCCTGTCTGACCAAAATTGTATATGGCCTCCTGCGCATCTACCGTGGTGCCGTCGGCCATACTACCGCGTATCCTGTGCCCCACATAGCCAAATTTCTTACTGCACTGCTTGATCAGCAGCGTGGTATGGCCTCCGGTTTCCACGGCCATTATGAAATCTGACAGATTTAATTTGGTATTATCATAGGTAGAGCTGGTGTTTCTGCCCGGCATTAATAATGGAGAAGTAATAGCACTTGAGGTGGATTCGGGAAGGCCCAACATACCATACGAGTTCCCTCCCCAGGACCAAACTTTACCATCGTTGGTAATAACACTGATTGCCGCATTGTTCTGTACCTGAGTACCCCTGTCATGCTCCATAGGACTAATCCATACTACATTACTCCCAATGCTATAAGTTGCCCCTCCCGTTGTTGTACTGGCCGTTACCTGCCCCCAGACATTGGAATTGGAGGTAGTCCCATTACCCAATTGTCCGTGCCGGTTATCTCCCATAGCAAAGAGCCGTCCGTCTGTCGCTAACAGATAATAAGTTCTCCCAAAAGAACCCCCACTACCTGATGAATAAGCGGTCGTCATCCCGATCATCTTCGGAGTAACACCGGCTGGTTTATAGATCTCTGTGGCAAAACTTCTGTCTTGTGCAGCTACTTCTGAAGATGGTGTCGTAGCATTTCTCCTTGTACCCGCTCCCCAGGTATAAATATTACCGTCTGAGGTAAGTGCCATAAAAGTCTGGTACGTACCTCTTACAGCTACCACATTCTCTAAGGGCGTATTAGCCCCCGTGCTTACCCGGTGCCAGAGAAGGTCATTTGTACTGTTATCTGTTGCGCCGTCTCCATAAGCTACACCGTTTACGGTAAGTACCCATGCTTGTCCTGTACAGGTGACGATAGCCAAGCCCTCACGGGTACCAAATAGCATTTTCACATCTTCCGGGCTAACGCCGGTAGGCAGCCCGTCTGCTTTAGTCCCGGAACCTCCGTAAGTTCCGATAGCTACTTTTCTGAAACTTCCACCCGACACATTGGAAACGTTAGGAACTAAAATACCGGCGTCCCCCCACACATACAATCCGCTGGCTGTCAACACCGCAAACTGCTGATTATTCGAGCTACTTGCTCCCGTGAATTTCAGGACTTTGCCGGTGAGTTTATTCGTTCCGGAACCAAAGTTATCGCCACTTAGCACTCCTGTAGGATCGGTGGTGGTGAGGATGTTACCCGATTGGCCGGCACCGTTCTGCGCTGTCCCTTGTCCCCATACTTTTACCGTACCGTTGGCTTCCCGGATCATGCTGGAGTGAAAAACCCCTACAATATTGTCGTATTCTATCTTAGCGGGATCTGTGCTGTAAATGTAGGTGTTGGTGATACAATCGCCCGTTGCACAATTCTGCGCCTTTACTCCCTGTGTTACTCCTGCCACAAAAAACAGGAATACTATTGCTCTAAAGTAGTGTATAAAATTTCTCATGCTTATTGTATTTTAGGCGTTAAGGTATAGGGCTGCACTTCTCCGTTAAAATCCATAAAGTTCAGCTGGATGTTATTTCCTGCTTCGGCCTGGCCTTCGAGTACAAATTCTAGGGTATTTACGCCTGGCTTAAGGGTGGTTTCTCCGTTTTTTACCTTTCCGGTGATCGTAGAACCTACGCCAAAGCTGCCAAAGCCCTGGTTGTATACGGCTGTACTGTTGTCGTACGATGTGTAATTCACGTTTACGCTAACGGTAATGCCGTTGGCCGGCCGGTCGCCTGTTATCTCTTTCGAAAACCGGATAGTGGAAAAGTCAAAATCTACCTTTACAGGTCTTACTTCTATGGTCACCTTTTCCGGGAAATGGGTATGATCGCATGTGCCGGGATCATGATTAATCTCTTCGTGGATATACAGCGTATAATTTCCCGGCTTGCTGAAAACATATGGGCTTACATCCCCTTTTTTACCGAGAATAAGCGATCCGTTTTCATCCTTAAGCTCCCAGCTGACATTTTCTCCCAAAGCATAGGAAAAAGGCGAACTGAAATCAAGTACCCGCTTTTCTTCCTGTTGACTACTATACTTCATAAATTGAGAAAGGCCGCTTATTTGCTGTGCAAACAGGGAAGAGCCACTTAAAAGCATCAACAGGAGCGCAAAAACATGCTGCAGCCTGGCCGATGCGATACATGAAATATATTTTCTCATGATAAAAATGTTTAACAGGATTATTTTAAAAATTTTGTCTTTTACAGGTAATAAGGCACTCCCTGTTCGTGTAAAAATATTTTTCATTACAGCTAAGCAGGCTTTAAAATTGAGATGGGAAACAAAAATTAAAGGGGAAAAAATAAGGCAAAAGCCTTTACTTATCCATTGAAGTGATTTCCGAAAGGTAAGCATCATCGTATAAATTTTGACAATAATATACTAGTTTACAGATAATTAAATAACTCTTCGTATCCCATTTCCCTATTCGGGACTGCACGAGGCCGAACATCGGGGTGAACAGCATACGTTGAGTACACATGTTCAATGACAAATTACGTGCCGTAATTGGAACGGTTGCCCGAAAAGGCTACCAAAGGATCGTCCCTAAGGGACTTTAGCGGATGATTTTGTTTTACCGTAAGGTTATATTTTCCGTACTTTTGTTGTGTGCATTTGCCGGCTTCCGGCCCGGGAGGAGCAACATTACGGTAAAACGGAGAAGAGCCTTTTTAATAGTTCGCAAGGAGTGACAATACGGTAGACCGGGCCAACGAGCCGGCCCCAAATGCCATCGTCAATGGCCAGCAGGCCTTACCTGCCCTACAAATTCACGGATACCTTTTTCCAGGTCATTTTCAGCGGCTTCCAGCACCCGTACAAACTGGCTGCCGATAATAGCGCCTGAAGCATGCTTTGCCGATCTTTCAAAGCTCTCCCGGTCCTTAATGCCGAAACCTACCAGGCGTGGATTTCTCAGGCCCAGGTTATTCACCCGTTCAAAATAGGCTTCCATGTTGGCGTTGACTCCCGAGATGGCGCCGGTTACGCTGGCCGAAGAAACCATGTAGATAAAGCCCGAAGAAGCATTGTCGATCTGGTGGATCCGCTCATCGGATGTCTGGGGGGTGATAAGGAAGATATTGAGCAGACCGTATTGCTCAAAGATCCCGCTGTAGCCGGCCAGGTATTCGTCGAGCGGCAGATCCGGGAGGATAACACCGTCTATCCCCAGCTCCTGACACTTCCGGCAAAATGCCTCCACGCCGTACTGGTACACGGGGTTAAAATAGCCCATCAGGATAACGGGCAGGGTAATACCCTCGTTACGAAAGTTCTGCAGCTGTTGAAAAAGCCGGGCAACGGTCATGCCGTTATCCAGGGCCCGTTGGTTAGAAGCCTGGATGGTCTCACCGTCAGCCACGGGATCGGAGTAGGGCATACCGATCTCCACCAGGTCTGTTCCGGCCTCCTGCAGGGCAGCCAGGATACTGCGGGTATCATCAAGCCGGGGGAAACCGGCCGTAAAATATATGCTGAGTATGTCTTTTTTCTTCTCTGTAAAGAGCTTTACTATCCTGTTCATAATTCGTTCCGGGTACCTGGCTGATCACCATTCCCATTACTATTCGCTTTTAACAATTCACTTTTCACTCGCTCTCCTGGTACACCACGTGCATCACCGTCTGTCCTACTGCCTTCAGGGTATTTTTATTTATAGCGCTCATGTTATCTCCCAACGTATGATGATACGGGAAGAAGTTTCCGCCGGTACTGTCTATCCGGTAGTCAATAATATCAATCATCGGGATTTTTGCAATCTCATTTACCGGTACATGGTCATCGGTTATGCCTCCGCCCGGTGTATTGGGAAAATATGTACCGAATCCCAGTTGGGAAGCCGCATTCCATACCGTAGAAATGATGCTGGGTGCATAATGAAGGGAATATTGCTCATGGTAGAAACGGGCATCCGCCGCACCCACCATATCCAGGAGTATCCCGTAATACGCAGAATAGCCTGCTTTATGGGGTGTTTTCGACCAGTATTCCGAGCCCAGGCACCATCCGCCGTTCGCCAGCTCCGATACATCCCCTGTATAGCCTTCCGGCGCACCCCAGTCTTCCACATCAAAAAGAACGAAATCTACGCCTGCTTCTGCAGAATCCCGGGCCAGGTTACGGGCAATTTCCATCAGCACCCCCACCCCGCTGGCCCCGTCGTTGGCACCGTCAATAGCCTTGTTTTTCTGATGCGGATCTTTGTCTGATATAGGACGCGAATCCCAGTGAGCCGCCAGCAGGATACGTTTCGTTGCTTCAGGCTTATAGCTTGCCACCAGGTTAATACCGGGAACGGTCTTCCCGTTATACAGCACGGCATTGAATTTCTGCTCTGTTACCTGGTATCCGAAAGACCGGAATTTCCCGCTCATCCATTCTGCACATTTCTGCTGCGCCGTGCTTCCCGGAACGCGGGGCCCGAAACTCACCTGCTTCTCAATATAAGCATAGGCTGAATCGGCTGAAAACGCAGGAACAGCCACTTTAACAGCCTCCCCGGCAACTTCCGTTTCCTCCGTTTTTTCGGTTTTACGACAGGAAGAGAATACTACCACATTGGCCAGGAAAAAGAGGCAACAGGCCCTATAGAACGACATATTTTAGTGTTTTTGAGCAAAGTTAGTTGATTTTTAATTTTCAAGTGTATAAATTCGTATTGTATTTGGGGAAACCCGCTTACGTGCTATAAAAAATTGCTTTCCTAATTATCACACCAGCATGAAAAAGTATCTTACTATTTCAGGAGTACTCCTGTCGTTTAGTTTGTTCAGCTCATTTGTAGGTCCGGAGGTGCCGGATTCCGGTAAAAAAGTAGTCAATTACGCTATTTTCGGTAAAAAATATGCCGCAGTGTCTATTGTAAGCAACAGCCTGAAAGGGCATGTTTACTACCTGGTCAGCGGGCATGGCGGGCCTGATCCCGGAGCCGTAACGCGGGTAGACGGCCAAAAGATCTCCGAAGACGAATACGCCTACGACATTACCCTGCGGCTGGCCCGTAACCTGATCTCCCACGGCGCCAAAGTATATATGATTGTCAAGGATGAAAACGACGGTATCCGGGATGACAAATACCTGAAAATGGATACGGATGAAACGTTGCACGGCGGACTGAAGATCCCGCTCAACCAGAGCGAGCGGTTAAGGCAGCGTACCCGGGTAATCAATAATCTCTACGAAGAAAACAAACGTTTGGGCTATACCACGCAGCGGGTGATCGAGACCCACGTAGACTCGCGCCAGACCGATCAGAAAATCGATGTGTTTTTCTACTACAACCAGGACAAGGCAGAGAGCAAAAACCTGGCCTACCACCTGCGCGATACCCTTCTGGAAAAATACCAGGCCAAGCAGAAAGGCCGTGAATATAACGGGAGTGTGTCATCAAGAGGGCTCTGGATGATTAACCAGACCCTACCCCCTATTGTTTATATTGAACTCGGGAACATCACCAATGAACAGGACCGGAAACGGCTGTTGATTGCCGATAACCGCCAGGCGCTGGCTAACTGGCTTTCGCACGGAATACTCAGGTATGAGTGAAAAACTAAAAACTAAAAGTTAAAAGTTTTGGTACAATTAGTCTATATAAAAAGAATGTACCTTAACTTTTAGTTTTTAACTTTTATCTTTTAACTTAATCAGCAGGTCTACCGTTACAGTAGCCGTGTCGTGTATTTTAATAAATTTCACCGGTGATTTCGGTACAATATTATATGCATCCAGGGAGATGTTCTGGGTAGCATACATCCGGAAAGTATCTGCGTCGGTTCTGATCACCGTGGTTTTTATTTTCTGAGGAAGCTTTTTACCGGCTATGGTCAGGTAAGTGGCTGCGTCAAAATACTTCGGTATATTCAGGGGGAGGTCGTTCATCTGGTGGAGCGCATTGACCGACACCAGCTCCAGCTCTATATGGGGGTATTTGTCGGCCGACAACGTCTCTCTCAGGTCGTTATTGATATTTTTATTCCGGCAGTTGATCATCTTCACATCCAGCTTCAGTGCCGTATTGTGAAATTGCAGCACACCGGTATTACCGGCAAATTCTGCCGTCTGATCTGTTGCAAAGCTCATGTTATCCAGGCATTTACAGCTCACTCGGGTAAGATTGGTGTTCAGGTCCAGCGAAACCCGGCTGCTGGCCTGTATGCTGTAATACACTTTATCTTTTCCGCCGGTAAAGAAGAGAAGAAAGATCAGGAGTAAACGGGCCATGGAATGAGGTAATTTATATCGGGAAAATTATTAACTGAATGTAGTTCCCGGGTACATCCGGTTCTTGTCAAGCCGGTTCTCGTCAAGCCGGGCCGCGCAGGCTCGAACTGACAGATGGAGCTGCCACTTGTCAGTTCGAGCGAAGTCGAGAACCGGGTGATTAATTATTCACACTTCATCAGAATCCTATTACAGCCTCCATCACAAATCCGTTGAACTGTCCGCCGCTGAGCACGTTTCCGGTAGGGAAATCGCTGTAGGTCTGCTTCATGATCTCTCCTTTCATCAGCACATTCGGAAGAATGAACCAGCCGGCGGCCAGTGCAGTCCTTGCACTGCTTTGCTCGGCGCTATTGCTGGTCAGAAACTGGCCGTTTACCGTATTGATCCGGGCACCTACAAAGAGGTTCTCGTCTTTACCGAAGCGGTAGATCAGGTCGGCAGCATACTGGTTGGCTTTCCGTTTTTTGGTCTCGGTATGCAGCTTGCCTTTTGCGGTTTCCAGGGTACCAAAGAATTCCAGTCCTTTGTATTTGAACAGCCCGTTCAGCTGGAATGCAGCAAACTGGTTGGCAAAATTAGGATTTAACCTGCCGGTAGCAAAGTTGTTAGCCGGTGTAGAAGCCGCGCCGCTGGTTATGGCCGGAGCCATCGCCATGAAATACTGGCTACCTGTACGGTCACCCGCATACATGGTGTTTCTTCCCTGGTTGTTGTTAACGTATACAGAGCCTGTCAGTCTCATGCGGGTAACTTCATTCAGGTTCTTGTCTATACCGGCTTTGGCGTAGATAGAAGGGCTTCTTTTATAGGTTTCAGTCGTGCTGCCGGGTTTCAGGGTAGCCTGGTGCCCGCCGCTGATCAGACCGTTAGAAACCCCGATCATCCCCAGGAGGCCGTTTTTCTGTGCATAAACCTCACCGGCAATCTCCGTAGCAAAGGCATCCATGATATAGTTCTCTCCAAACGGGTTGTAGAGGGCATGGCCGCCGTCGTTTCTGCGGAAGTGTGCATCGCCGTAATTCACCTCAAAGTGTCCTGCTTTGATGGTAATTATTTTAGAGAGATCTTCCCACAGCTGGCCTTCAAACGGGATCTTGTCAATCTGCAGGTAACCGCCTTTTACCCAGGTTTCCTGGTGATGCTTGGAAGACAGGTAGGTGGTGAGGTTCAGCAGGATACCGTCGGCCAGCTGGGCATCGAGGTAAAGGTTAGCCATGGCCAGGCCAAATCCCGGATCCAGGCGGTACAGCTCTACTGAACCGTCGTTTTTGTGATCCAGTGCCTGGAACTGCTGTGTAAAGCCCGCTCCCAGCTTAGCTTTAACGCCTTTAAATTCCGATTCTTCTTTTTTAGGCTCAAACTGGTTGATGCCCTCTTTATCATACGGTCTCAGATTATAAATCTTAGGCTGCTGTCCGAAGGTAAGCATAGGCACCATACCCAGCACCATTATGCGTAGTACATTTTTCATTTTATCAGAATTTTTAAGTTATTTTTTTACAGTAAGATCAAAGATCACGTCTACTTCATTGTCTACTTTGAGGGCGCCGGCCACAAAAGAGGGTGCCTTCAGGCCGTGATTGGTAAACAGCACTTTGTCAGAACCCTTGATTTTCAGGTCGCCGTTGGCCAGTGGAGTGAGCGTAACCGTCATGGTCGTATTTTTAGTTACCCCGGCAATGGTCAGCTTCCCGTCGGTTACGGCCACAAAATCATTTCCTTTCCGGGTAAGCGATTTCGTTTTTCCGAACTCATAGGTAATGACCGGAAACTGGTCGGCGTTCAGGGCCTTGTACGTCCGGGAGTCCATCTGGTCGGAATCTTTGTCGCTCTTGATATCTTTTACATTCACCTTCAGCACCGCTGAGTTGATGGCGGTTACCGCGTTGTCTTTTACTTCAATGTTACCGGTAAATGCTGAGCGGGAAACGGTAGATGACCATTTGTGCATGGTAGAGTTTCCCTGTACTTTAATGTCTGTAGTTTTAGTGGTGAAGGTCTGCGCTACGGCCACATTGAACATTCCGGCGAGGGTAAGGAGTACGAGTAATTTCGGTTTCATGATACTTTCTGTTTGTTTCTGTACCACAAAATTTCACTCTTAAACCCGCCTATCCTATGAGCAGAACTTTACATGAAAGTGAATACTATCATGTGCATATATGACGATGATCAGACATTGAAGAAATCCCCGGTTATTTGATCACAAAGGTGGTCTGTCCCACGCGGAAGCCCTCTGCATACAATTCTACCTTATACTGGCCTTTCTCGTACTTTTTGTCGCGGTCATAGACAAAATCCACGGTTTGCCCGGTATTGGTATAGAAGATAACCTGCTTGGCTGTATAAACGGTTTCTTTCCCCCCGAAATTGAAGGTGCCCGAGCCCAGGGCCATATCGGAGATCACATTGCCTGTAGGCTCCAGCAGGCGCATATAGATGGTTTTGTTTTCTTTTTGGGTGAGGGAGTTCTCAGCCAGCCGGAAGGTCACCTTGATACGGTCTACCCGTTTCGATTTGAACTCGTCTCCGTCACGCTCTTTTCCCCGCCGGTTAATGGCGGTAACCAGGTAATTGACCGGGCGGAGGGCCGCACCGATGGTCACTTTTTCATTCAGCTCCCGGTTGGTAACCGCGTAGTGGCTTACGGTATCGGTGAGGGCATCTTTCTGCCTTGAAAGCTCGGCGTTGGCGTCTTTCAGGGTCACATTGGTGCGGTTGAGCTCCTGGTTTTCACCCGAAAGCCGTACATTATCGGCCCGGAGCTTTTTCAGCTCATCCTCTTTCTGAAGCAGCAGGCGTTCGTAATTTTTGATCTTGGCGTTATACTCCTCCATGTTCACCGAGTTGGTATGGATGAGATTCCGTTTGTCGTTTTCCAGGTCTATCTTAATGGCTTCGAGCTCATCGATACGCCCGCCCAGGGCGGCAAGCTCGCTCATTTTAATATCGAGCTCCCGGGCTATCGAATCCAGCCGGAAGTTGGTTTGGATAATTTCAGCGGTCTTTTGTTCTATTTCCCTGGATTTATCATCCACGGTTTGCTTTTCTTTAAAATACAGGTATCCGAAAAAACCGGCGATGGCAAGGGCAAGGATGAGTCCGGCTTTTACAATTGAATTGTTACTTTCATTCTCCATTGGTACACGTAATTTACGCAAAAATAAGTTAATATTCTGAATATCAGATGTGCTTCGTTTTATTTAAGCGTTTTTTCTTAAAAAGGCCGGATATCTGTTCATTTTTTCCCGATCTTTCTTAAATTTGCACCTCCAAAGTTCGGGATGTAGCGCAGCCCGGTAGCGCATCCGTCTGGGGGGCGGAAGGTCGCAGGTTCAAATCCTGTCATCCCGACATCACAGGACAAATGAGATTTATTTTCGTTTGTCCTGTTTTTATTTTCGCATAACGCACTGTCTATCATATAAATAAACCGTACCGCCTCATTCACTCTACCGGTTCGAAGTGAACTTTTTTCAAAATGCATTTTTTCGGGGAACATCGAACCAATCAACCGCCGTTTCTTCTCTGTGTCTGCAGTTTCATAGATATAATCTGCCCGCAGCAGCGTATCTATCCCTTTATCCAGCAGGTCTTTCATGTTGACCTCGGGGTGTGAAAGCCCGCTTAGCCGGGCTTGCAGCTTCTCTACCTTTTGATTATAGTCTGATTTCATTTCCCTGAAATCTTCCGGGTCGATTTGCCTGGAGGATAACAGATCACGGATATAAGACAGCTTATCTTCCAGCTCGCTGAGCTGCCCCAGAAGTTGTTTTCTGTCATCCTGTACGTGAGCGGTTCGCCCGTGCCAGGCTTCCTGTAAAACTATCTTATACAATTCAGCCATTTCCGGGCGCGGAATATATTTCTTCAGTTCGTCAACAAACTGCCGGTTAACTTCTTCTGCACTGTACCTGAATTTACAGCCCGCAAAACAGTGATAATACGAATAATGCCTGGAGCGCCCCTTTGATAAACTCCCCGTCAATATTTTGCCGCACTCTGGACATACCAGGAAACCTCTTAAGGGCAGCACTGAATCTGAAACCACCTTTAACCGGAACTGCTTCCGTTTTCGGCCATCCAGTACATCCTGCACGCGATAAAAGAGATCTTCGGTTATTAGTGGTTCATGAAGACCTTTAACAAAACGGCTTTCATCATCTTTGTATTTGGGAATAAATATCTTGCCGCAGTATAGAGGGTTCCGGATAGCAAACCAGAAAAGGCTCTTAGTGCCGGAAAATCCCTTTTCGTTCGCCAGTTTAAAGATTTGCTCGGTATTGTATAGCCCCCTGGCTATCTCCTCAAAAGACCAGCGTAAAATGCCCGCTTGCGGTTCATGAATGGCAATGTATTTTCTTCCGGCTTCATCTGTTTTGTTTATGTAGCCTACAGGAGCCAGGCCCATGTAGCGTCCCTCCTTTCTTGCTCTCCGCATTCCATGAATAACATTCAATGCTCTCCGGTCATTTTCCACCTCAGGGGCCGCCAGGTAGAAGGCCAGCATCATCTTGTTTTCAGGAACAGACAAATCCAGCGGCTGTTCTATGGCCTGGGGCTCCACACCTAATTTGCGCAGGATGTTAATCATTTGGTAGGCATCTCCTGCGTTACGGCTAAACCTGTCCCACTTCAGAAACAAAACCCGATCCGCCTTCCCTTTATATTTTTTAAGGTCCAATAAATAGGCTTTCCACTCAGGGCGGTCAAAGCTCTTTGCGGAATGGTCCTCGAACATCACCTTCCGGATAGAAATGCCGTTAATAGTACAGTACTTACGCAACAGCTCCTCCTGACTACGTTGCGAATAACCTTTATCGGCCTGCTCGTCTGTACTCACCCGTATATATAAATCAGCTACTTTCATTCTTGCAATAGATCAATCACTTAGCTATGGAATATCACTCTATGGCCTTTTCAGGTATGCAGCGACCAGGATGTTTGCCACTAAACGCAGAAAGTCAAGAATAGACACTGCCTGCTCTAAAGATACATCCACTCCTTTTTTTCGCAGCAATTCTACCGCCTCCTCTGGTTTAAGCTTTCCCATTTTGCACCTCTCCCCTATTCATCTCTACCATTCCCTCTTACAGAAGCCTACTTTCAATCGCTAAGATAAAAAATTTGTTTTGATGATTCAAATTATAGCGAAACTTTTAATCAGTAAAATAAAAAGTTATCATAAGAGTTTATACGGGTAGTGGCGTCAAAGTTAGAAGTTTCTCATAACAGAATGGTTGAGGGCAGAAAAGTCTGCTCATACTTGTTTACTGTCTTACGACTGCTCCTGGCTCAGCGGCCGAAAATACTCTTTAGTTTACTCATCTTTACGGATATATAGCCATCAAACCTCGTTTTGAGGTTTAAGGTAAAAGCATATCCTCACCACTATTCTCTTCAATATTTTGAAAAATATTTGCCCCCCCCCTTTGCTCCGGAATTATGACAACTTTCCTCGCCCGGGAGCTGCTGATTTATCACAAGCAGGAAGTGAAAATGCTGGCCTATCTGATTTCCAGAAAGCACGTACCCACCAAGCGCGGCATCATGTATTTCGGCACCTGGGTAGATGTGGAGGGTACGTATTTTGATACCGCTCACTTTCCCGACTGCCTGCAGAGCTACCCTTTTAAGGGCGGCGGGTGCTATCTGCTGCTGGGCAGGGTAGAGGTAGATTTTTCTTTCCCCACCATCACCATTACTAAAATGGCCAAAATGTCTTTTATTTCTGATCCCCGGTTTGCCGCCGATGAGAAGAGGGCCTTTGATGTGCACCGGCAGATTAAGGAAGATGTAAGTATGACGCACCAAGAGCCCTATCCCCAGAAGCATGAGATTGGGTTACCGAGGCATAAGTTGAAAATGTAAAAAGACCCAACTCAAAACGAATCAGGTCTTTCCCGTTACTAAATCCACACAACTTTTATATAAAGCTAGACAGAAACAATCAATATAAGAAGTAGTATGTGATTCCTGCCGTCAAACTCACTAAGTGGTTGATTAGTAAAGCTTAATATTATATCTGTATTAAGGTTAAATTGTTCTAGAAATGACATGGTTTCTTAGTATAAAAGTCACTCTATGCGGAGAAAACTCAGCCAACACTCGAAGAAAGCTCTTGTTACTGTCTTTTCCTACTTAACTACCCATGTCCGGAAGACTAGTGCATAGGGTGGGATACAGCACGAGAGAGAGTGGGTCGAAAATTAATTATTCAAAATCGTCCTCCTCTATCTGTCTAAATATATAGGCATTGCTATAATTAATTTCCCTCAACTTCGCATCATTTTGAATCAGTCTTTTTTGAGATTCCTCCCTTAAGATACCAATCTTATCATAATCAATAAACAAAGGATCACCTACATTAACATCGTTCTTAAGCAACAATCTTGATAGTGAATCTTTCGAAGATTTCAAGCCTGTACTGTTGGAATTTTGTAAATAGTCTTCAAATAAATCACTATCAGCTACCTTGTCAACAATTGTTGCAGCCTGATCCTCAGCCAAGTCAAGAAACCTGCCCATGCTTTCAATCGAAACCGCTCCAAGTTTAAATACCTCACCCTTTGTACATGAGTAAGTAATGGGTTTCTCAACAGCAAAAAAAACGCCCTTTTTTGTTTCGAATCTTTTGTGTTTAACATTGTCAAGATATTTTGTATTATCCGAGGATCCGCCCAGCGGTTTAATATAAGGAGGCAAACCCTTAGGTAAATCACCCTCATATAGATAAAGTTTAAGTTTTTCATTATATGTAGGTATTATAGCCGGTAAAATATTTATTTTCAATATTTTTAATTCTTCTGTCGGATCCCACGGTATGCCTAATTCTGACGCTAATTTTATATCGTACTCAAGAGTACCTATTTCTAATTCAGCCATTTAATTGTATTTTAGTTTAACCAAAATAACAAGTTATTGTTTACATTTTAAACAATTTTTGCAACTAATTACTTTAAAATAGTGGGGTGCATAATTTGTTTTGCCTGAAAATACTTAAATTTCTAATTGATAAGTTACTGATATTATTTTATATTTTTTATATCTCATAAAATCTTGACACTATGCATCATAAGAGAAAAGCCTACTACAATAACAAGTGGTTTGATTTTGCTAAAAAAGTAAAGGAAAGAGATGGATATAAATGTTTACACTGTGAAAGAGGTACAGATACTGCCGTTTTACAAGTTCATCACGAGGTTTATCGATCTGATTTGCAGCTGTGGGAATATCCTTTAAGTGATTGTTTAACTCTATGTAGGGGATGTCATGCTGAGACGCACAAAAAGATACTGCCAAGAAGTAATTGGATTTTACTACAAATAGATGACCTAGGAAGCGATGATGGTATATGTGAAAAAGTCGGATGTGGCAGCAATATCAGATACGAACATCTGATTTATCATCCGGAGGGTGGTTACTTGACTGTGGGAAGCACTTGTGTAGAATATCTAACCGAAGAATTTCAAATTATTAGTAAAGATAGGATAAGCTTACTAAAGAAAGTTTCAGACTTCGTCAGCAACTCTCATTGGGAAGAAGGTCAAACTCAGAAAGGCCATTTTTTTGTTGCAAGTAAATTTAATCACAATGAAATTAGAATTTATGAGAGTAAGTATGGTTTTGCATATCAAATTGCTCAAAAGCATAAAGGTGAAAAGAAGTTAGAGTTTCATAAAACTAAACAAGTATACTGCAGAAGAGTTGAACAGGTCAAAGAATTATCCATTGTTCATTTAAGAGCTTTATTGAGCAATGATGAGAAAGAAAGGGAAATATTACGTGATTTCTATAAAATAGCACTGAAGTCTATGAATTGAAGTGCTCACCTCCAACCGTAATAATGAAGTAACGAAAACCTAGATGGAGAGCTTTATTTTACCGTAAAAATTAAAGGACGCTATCTTCATGTAAGTAAAATAATTTTATCATACATATGAGCTGCTATAATCTAATTTCTGAATCAAGATGATACACTATCAAAATACTTTTTTGCATTCTTTGTAATGTGAGTAAAGCTAACAAATATGGGTATTTTAACCGTAATTACTTTTTGAGCTCGGGGATGTTCTATTCGCGGGTATGATGACGGAGACTATATAATCTGGATATTTGATATCTAAAAGTGTAGAGGGTTTCAGATGATGAATATGAAACCAATCTTTGAAATTGGGTGGTGCTACTTTTGATTTATCGCTTAACTCAAGTATAACAAATATGCCAAGCTGGTCGTACCCCGCTGTGTAAGTTTGTGCCTGAGCAATATAGTTTTTTTCTAGAATTTCAACATTAGGCTGTTCGAGCGTCTTTTTTAATTCGATCGGAATAGTTATGAAATCCTTTTTATAAACAATATCTACCCGACCACCATCAACAAATTTAGTCTTTTCATGTTCAAGCCCATCCGCAATACTGGAATGCTCGAAAAAAAGCAGCATGCTGTCCTGAAGATCTTGTTCCACTGCTTTCTGTCCTTTCCCTCCTTGCACTTCACTGAAAAGAAATTTGAACCTTTTCTTATCATTATTAACAAGAGAAATTTTGACATACCTGATAATTTCCTCAAGAACATTCATAAAAGCATGTCTTTGAATGGGTGGGTAATGTGGCAGGAACCCATCAATTTGATACATCAAAGATTTTAAAACTTCTTCACCTTGGAAACTACCAGTTTTAAAAGGTTTTGGATTGATATTCTCTTCCAAAATAATCTGTTGTACTATCTCCTCTGCCGAAAAACCAGTGCTTTTGATACTATCATATATAGATAGCCCTTTTTCGCTTCCGAAATGACTTGACAATGTTGCTAGAAGCTGAATGTTGTCAGATACTGTTTTTTCACTCTGCGGGTATAAGGCAATTAAGTAGTTTATGAAATCAATTAGTTCGTTATCTTCGGAACCACTCCTTAAAGCCTCTAATCTTCGCTTTTCGTTAATCAGATTCGTTGAAAAAATACTGTCCTCCAAACGGTTTAGGAGTTTGCTATTAATTTGCTTTACTATTTTACTATTATGTTTATCATCATTAAGATAACTAAACCTATCCATTCTTAAATGCATTAAAATCTCAATGTTAGGTCTTATCTCTAACCAAATATCAGAATTAGCGGCATGGTCAATAGTTCTTTTTAGTGCAGTTACTAGTTGAAATACCCGATATTCCATTGCTGAGTCTACTTCTGAAATTCGATATAAATCATGCCTTAAAAAGTGCTTTTCTAGGTCAACGAAAAGCTCTTTTATTCTTTCAATATCCTTACCTAAGACACCAATTATCCAGTTAATAAAACTAATGAAAAAATCTGCATCGGTCCGATTTTCGATACTTTGCGTTGAAGCTTCGAAAAAACGTAGAGCCTCGTTTAAATTTAAAACTAGTTGTGTGATGCTAGAATCATCGTAGATTGCAATAGCTTTTCCAATTCCTAAGAGGTAGAGTGCTTGACTTGCAACATCCCCATTAGAGTTGTCTGATAATTCTATAATCTTATCTAAGATTGTACTATTTAATTCTGAATAATAATACTGTAAGTATTTTAACGCAATAACCTGCAAACAGGGATCAGTATGATTTAAAAAGTCTTGAGTTATACTTAAGACAATATAGCTATTGCTAATCTTCCCTGCTAAACTTAGCTCGGCTATAATCTTATAGGCAGATCTTTTTATTGAACTTTCAGAGCTTTTTTTGATAATGAGTAGTAAAAAATCAGATAACTTGGATTCCCCTAATTCGTCTATTTCAATTATCTCATAGAAATTATCTAAAAATTGTGTCTTTTTAAATAAAGTGCCATTTTCAAATAATTCAGAGTGTGATGTATCAATAGCCATTAAAATATAAATTCATCTTCTTTTTTAACTGAAGTTTTCTTTGGATCAGTTATTTGCTCAAACTCACGTAGGGCAGAGCCTACAAAAATCTGTAATTGATCATTAAATCGATTATTTACATCTTTCAGTATATCAGAAAGCCCTTGTAAATGCTTTGGTACCATTTCTTCACTTCCTGGTGAATCGAAAATTAAAAATCTAGGATGCCTACCTAAATTATGTTCAATATCTAGCTGAATAAGACTAAGATAGAAACCTAATTTAACTCTTAATTTCTCGCCCGGTTCCAAATCTCTAAAATCAACTGATACACCATTTTGGGTAAATATAAGATTGAATTTTCCATCAATATCTACCTTGCTGATACTAGTTAGTCCAAACGCATTTACTTCACTTAGTATAAGCTCCTCCAGGATTTTTAGAATGGATGCATTTAGTTTAATACGTCGTATGCCAAGTGCTGATAAACCATAGGAAATAATTTCTTTTTGAAGCTGCAGCTTTGCTAGTCTTTCAGTATTGTCAATAAGACTCAGTTTATTAATTTGCTTCAACTGAAATTCAAGCACTGCTTTATCCCTAACTAGCTGGTCTTTTTTATCGAACAGAGCTTGCTGCTTTTTCCTATCTTGATTTACTTTCTCAATCTGATTTTCTAATACTTTAAGTCGGCCTTCATCGGTTTTTGTAGATGGCACTTCCATTATCTTTCGACTTAAAATTTTCATTGATTCTCTATGTTCGTCTTCGACTTTGCGAATATTTTCAATTTGCTGACTTACTAATACCATTCGAGAGTTGTGCCCCTGAATCTCTTTTTTTATTCTTTCGGCTTTTTCATTTAATTCTTCTTCGTCAATTTTTTGTTCTTTTGGTTGTTCTCCACAAAGACTGCATGTATGATTAATAAGTTCCTTGTCTTTTTTTTCTTTGCTGACTTCAATTTCACAGTGAGGACATACTTTAATCTCTAGATTAGTAAAAAAACTTTCAGCCTGCCGATATAATTCAACATTTAATTCTTGTTTACTCAAGCGATTGATTTCAGCTTCTATTTTTTTACTGTCATCCAAAAGATTTTTTAGTTCATCCTCAATTGGCCGTTTTCTAGCTAATTCATTACTATAAGCATCCTCAGCTATCCTTAATTTTTTACGTACCTCATTAACAGTATTCTTAATAGTCAAATATTCTTCAACAAGTGCTTTGTCTTCAAAATTTACATTAATAATTTTTTCAGCTTCAGTTAGTTGGCTACTAACATTTCTAAAATTTTCTTCGATCTTTTTCTTACTGGTAAATACATTCTCAAGAGTGGCTTTATCACTAAGTCTTAATTTAGCGATTTCGTCAGAAATTTTGTCATGCTTAATAGTCAACATATTTATTGGATATGTCAAGGGAAGGCCAAGAATCATTTCAAAGATCTTCTTACCTTGTGCACCGAAGTTTTCACTTTCAAAAAACAGAAAGTCATAGTTGCTTGATTCTAGATAAATTGATTTGAAATAGGTTGTCCAGCTTAGTTCTGCCGTATTGAGTGAAAGGTCTTCTTTACCACTGCTTTTTTGAGTATATCTCAGCTTGTAAAATGAAAATTGCTCAAAGAAAAAGTTTTGAATACTTTCCTTGAGTTGAGTCGTACTTTTAAATGAAAATTCAGTATCTCTATCCGTGTACTCTAATTTATGATTTTTTCTCAATAGTAAAAAATCATGTATATTAAATCTATATAATGCACCACGGTCACGTCCACGACGGTCAATGAAGCAAGTATACGTTATTTGACCAATAGTGAACTCTAGAGCAATCTCCTCAATCCATCTCTTTATGTCAGGTTTGATACCATCTGTTCCGGTTAGTGCAAACTTAATAATTTTGAAAATGGTTGATTTTCCTTTGTGATTGTCTGCTATCCAAACATTAATTCCACTAAATAACTCTCTGTCATACGTAAATTCTTCTCCAGTAATTTTTTTACCATGAAATATTAATCTGTTTAAGATTAATGATTTACCCAAAGAGGTAGTACTATCTTTATTATAACCTTCTTGTAGATGAAGTAAATCCTCTACTTCCTGAAAAGAAATCTCTTCAGAGAATTTTTCATGTACATATTTTACAAATTCATTAAAGTTTATTTCTGTAGAGCTCATGGAAGCTGAAGGTTAAATCGTTCTCTGAATTTATCTCTAACTTTGCTATTTACATTTTGGATATATGATTTGTAAGAGACACTATATTCTGAATATTTGTACTGCCGTTGCTTTAATTCGGTGCCTGAAAATTTATCAAAATACTTTTTGATAAGATAGCATCGATCAAAGAACCATTTAACAGATTGAATATCTTTAAGGGTTGTTTCGATTCTATTTGAGCAAGTTTTTGTGACATAGTAGTGCTTATCATAGGTTTTACCGTCAATACGTTTTTTGCTTTCGTGTTTTATAAATTCCACACTTACAAGGAAAGCAATCACTTCATCTATACTTTCATAAGCACCGTGAAAAAATTTTTCCATTTCTTCAACACGTAGTTCTGGTTCATTCTGATCATAAATATTTAAAATAATGTTCTTTACTTCAGTATGATTTAATGTACCGTCGTGATCAAGGAGATCGAGTAACTCTAATGAGAGGAAATCTGGATACCTTAGTAAAAAGTCTAACGCTTGTATTCTAATTTCGCTTTTGAAGAGTCCATAGATATCTTCACTATCATTTAGCTTGTCACAAAAAGTATATAGTATAATAATTATTCTAAGCCTATCACGAAACTTACGTAACGAGTTATCCATTTTTATTCAAATAGTTCGGTTTATCACCTCTAAGTTAATTACTTCCAATTAAATTTCACTTCAACTATTAAATTTAGATGATGTATTTGTGTAAAATAAATCTAGCAAAAGACTATTATTCCTTTGCATATGTACCGACAACCATTATTAAAAATCAATTCAAGCCTAATGAGGATTTTGATGGTTTGGTTTTTGCTTCTCCTGCTGCCTTACTCAGTTCTGTCAAAGTTTTATTAAGCTCATAGATTTTTTGTGTATTAATGCTTAGGTTTAACGCAGTTCCGGAAATATCCAAACTATACTCTTTAGTTGCATTCTCACTAATCGAAAGTCCTGCATTGCCACTGGCTACAAAGAATTTCCCACCTAACTTGCAAATATTACTAGTCATATACAATCCAAAGCCCGAATTGGCCCACTCCCCATAATCTTCAAACATATTACCCGCAAATGATTTGCCAGATATTCCCGGTCGAATAGCGTTTTTGATTGCGTCCATGTCATCTGAAAGAGTTAAGTGAGGGTTAAATGACAAAGATTTCCTTAAACCTATTCCATTATCAATAAGTGCAAAAGCAATTTTATTAATACTTCGGCGATATTGAGCACAGAAACCAAATTTATCTGTTTTACTATGCTCAAGTACATTTCTAAATATTTCACGCAAACAATACGAAAGATTGTCAAACAAGTCGCCACTATTTGACATCGTTAATTTCTCTGCAATTTCTTTACAGTCATTCTCAAGAAATTTGGCGGGAGCGCAATTGTCTTTACAAGCCCTTTCAATTATCTTTTGACTACTGTAAATTTTTATCGGAATATATGTCGAACTACCATTAGCTTGCCCCGGTTTGTTCCCAAAATCTATTTTAAAAGCCTTAAAAAAACCTACGTGTGCGTGGTAAGTTAGATGTTGATAATTAATTAAATCTACGTTCCTTTTTCCCAGCCGTTTAATACATTTCGATATTTCTATGCTCACATACAGTAATGAAAATGGATTTATATGTCTATGTTTTCCAAAGTCAATTGTAAGCTTTTGCCCTACTTGTACAGAATTTAAAACTTTTATAAAATCAATAGATCCTTGTAGATATAACTTAGTTGGTACGATTACTGTACTTGTACTTTCCATTATCGTCTTTTGTTTCTTTTAATGTTAGGAAATTGAATTCTCTATTTACACCAAATTTGCTAATAAAAACTGGACAGAATTGATAATTTTCTAAAGTCAAAGTTTTTTTGCTTTTGTATCCTGGCCAAAGTAGAATAAGTAATTCTGTTTTGAGCTGTAGATAATTTATACACAGGCACCATCCAATAAATTGTGTAAGTTAAAAAAATAGCCGGGGGCATGCCCCCGGCTATTTTTTTGATAACTTTAAAATTTACAGATTTATTATGGATGATGTAACAAAGAAATTTCTGGAGAGTGTGGTCTTCTGTACAATGTCAAGACAGAGAAAGGCCTGAGTGATTTATTTTAGGCCCTGCGCAGCAAAGCACTTGAATCGATGTTGGAAGGAGAGATAGATGCTCATTTAGGATACGATAAGCATAAGAAAAGTAGCGATCCTAATTCCCGTAATGGCAAAACTTCAAAAACCATTCAAAGTGATTATGGGGAGTCCCGAATTGGGGCGTGGTGTTCGGGTGAAATTTTTACTACTAAGCCCCAATGCGAAGCACACACAGGGGTAGAAAAAATTTTCCATGCGAAGAACGTGACCCCGCCTGACGCCACAACCTTGTTGGTGGTAGTATTTTACTTATCGCTTCAACACTTGGAACATTTTCCACAACTACTACAATCTCCACCTGAACCACACTCAGCCTTTACTTTTTTTTCTAATGCAGCTAAGGTTCTGACGTATTTTCTTTTGAACTGATTGTCCTTTATGTAGCAATAGTAACCTGGTTCAAAGTGGTTTACTTTATCATCAGAGTTTGCGAATGGAATGTGGTGTATGAATTGCTGTAGATAGTTGTCGCAAAAAAATTGATAATCCTTTGTAAATAAAATGAAGTTATGCCAAATTTCGTCAATGTCTTTAGATGGAAAACAAGGTTTAGCGGTTTGTGCTGACAGTTTTAAAAACTTTTTCAAGGCTGTAAAATGAACATTGGCTGTATCATTATTAACGTTTTCTTCTTTTATATATCTTGCTAACAAAGAAGGATTTTGATATGATTGAATACTTTTCATTTTAGAAGTTTTTTTGCCATTTCTCAATTATTTTTATTCTTTTATTTCCGTCAGAGTACAAAGAGAGTATCCTTTTCCTTTGTTTCCAATAGCTTTTGAAATAAAGAGACAAAATCAGTCTCACGATACCAACTTGACTATGTTTTGAAGTGCTGGAAATTTCCCTTTCAATTCTGCTAAGAGTACGATTGCCTAATTGATTTTGCTTATCCACTATGGCTTTAAAATTAATCTTATGTTCTATCATTTCCTCAAAGAGTAGTTCAATATCGTCTGCACTGTCTCTGTTGGAATAACACAAGTCTAAAAAAGTTGTCAAAGTATCAATGTTTACTTCCTGCTCCAATTGGAACGATTTAACATTATCTCTTTTAAGTCTGTTTTGTAAAGCCTCTTTTTCTCTTTTTAAATCTGTGTAATGTTTGTCAATCAAGGCAAGTGCACCACTTATTTGAGCTAACATATCTTTAAACTCAGTAGGAACATTATCTTCGTCTTTATAGTTTAACTTGTGTGATACTTCAGCCCAAGAGTGCTGAACATTAGTTCTGATTTGGATTTCTGCTTTTAATCCTTTGAGTTTTTTGTAGAAAGATAAATTATTGCATATTTCGTCTTTAAGTTGAACTATTTGGTGTCGCCCCCTGTAACCTATAAGCTTGTTTTCATCTTTTAATTCTTTATCTTCTGGGGGTTGAGCGGAAAGAGCAGTTTCTATAATCTTTGATACTTTAGGTATGTCTTCTTTAAAAGTGCATATAACTCTCACCCCTAAAATATCTTCAATCTTTGAGTATGGATTGTCAAAATATTTCTTCCTCTTAATTTTTGATATAAACGAGTGAAATGACTTAATCCTAAATTGAATGTCTGTGAATGAAATATTATTACTTGTTAAGCCTTCATATAAGTAGAGTTTTATAAGGTCGCCTAACGCCTTGTATTGAACACATTTTTTTTCGTAATCAACTTTTAGCTGTTGTATGTCGTTATTTCTTGTCAGAATAGCTGCCATATTATTTACGATGTCCTGTTTAACATTAAATTACAAATGCAGATTTCTTCATAATGGTTTACTAAATGCAAAATAATGATAAATATAAATAAAACAATAAAAAATAGAACACTATTTATTAACTGGCGACTAACAAAAAGGCCTGATTCAATTGAATCAGGCCTTTCCCGCTACTAAATCCACACAACTTTAATGACAAAGTTACCTAGTGAAATTTGTAATATTGTATTTTTCAAAATGACCTTATTGCTAGTATTAGAACACCAGATTTTTACTCCCGGCTCATATCAGCGGCAATATCATTGTGCGTTCGGCTTTTATTCTTTGTCATCTAAATTCAAATGAGCAATTAGTAAAGTAATATTATTTTCAAACGAATTTTGTTCTGTGTCTATGTTCATAATGTCAGCAAGCCCTGCTTCTCTTAAAAGCACTCTTGTAATTACCGACAAATCACTGTCAATAATATTTCCACCTGCTTGGCAAACTTCACCAATATTGAATAGTGTCCAATTTCTTATAAAGTCATAAATGTTTAAAGAGTTGGAATTATTGCTCAAAAAAGGTAGGTCAAAAAAAGGTATTCCGTATTTGGGAAAATGTTTAAACATCCTATAAATTATTTCATCCCAAAGTGGATGGTCAAACCCGAAAAAGGGAAAATTATTTGATTGTCGTGAAGTAATTGTGTCAATATGATTTTTTAGGTCATTAAATGATACTTTGTTCTCGTTTTGTAACCCATATATTGTCTTTGCGTTTGCTAAAACCATCTCACCTGAACTTTTAAAAAGTCCATATGTACCCAAATTGTCAGAGTGATTTAAAAATACAATTTCGTTTTTGTAATTCTTTTTGAATAATCCTTTCTTACCTGCTATAGTTGGAAAATTTCGTAGTAAATAAAGTTGGTCTTGGTCAATTTTCCAATTGTTAGTTGTGTCTTCTTTTTTGTTTTGAACGAATGAAATTTTCTCGTAAACAATATTTTTATCCTTTGTCGCTACACAAATAATGGCCATATCAGCCATTTCTGTCGTAACAGGTTTGTCTTGGTTGAAGAACTCTACAAATGACCTTGTTCCGTGTATTTTTCTGCTGTAAAACTTTAATTTTTCAAAAGATTTGCCATTCAAAGTGTTACACATATTAGTAACCGTCTTTACTTCATTGTGTGCATTTGAATATGAGTTTGCCAAAGATTCATAAGTTTCTCTGGACATTTCATTTTGAAATTGTCTAAAATCTCTTCTGTTGTAGTAGTCTGCAAAGGTTCTATAAAGTCTGTCCATTTTGTTTACGGTGTTTTTTAAGCTGACGCATATCGTTTTCGGGCTTTGCGTTCTGGCGGGTTTCGGAGCACAAAACTATCAACCTGCACTGAACTTGAATAGAAGTGCGAAGCTCCAAGTTTACACGTCACCCCGCCTGACGCAAAACCCGTATTAGCGGATGCCCTTCTTTCTTTTATCAATTTCTTCATTGTCATTTTAAGAACCTAAAACCCTTAACTGTTCATAGCCATTTGTTATAAGTGAGTCGTCTGTTGCTGCCAATACGTAACTAATTCTATCTGAAATTGAATTTGCAGAAATGCCCGGTTGCACAATGACAAAAGAAAAGGCAATCAGTTTTTGTTTATTTATTAACTGAGAGAACAAATGTTTATTTCCAACAAGAAATTTATGGGGTTTGCCATCTGTTCTTTCAAGAACCTTTTTTGAAAATGAATTTTTGTTCGGTGTCCATGATTGTGATTTGACTGCTTGCATACAAACCTCATACACATCATTTACCCTGTCTCCTGCATTTACACCACCTGAACCTTTTACATGATAAAGGATTATAGAAACTCTGTCTGCTGTTTCACTGACTGCAATAAAGTCAGCAATCTCACCTGTGCCATGGTCATAAATAAGAACTGAAAAACCGTCTGCAATTAATTTTTCTTGTAAAGTTTCGTGAATTGAATTTCTATTTCCATTAGCTACTTTATCAGGAATTGGGTCTTTATAAAACTCCCTTTCAATATCCGTGTTGTTTGCAATCCAGTCAAATGCAATAATTCTTGCTACTTCAAAACGATGTTCACTTTCCTTTGGTGGTTCAAAATACTCGTGGTCGGATATTGTTGCAAAGTTATCTAAGAACAAAGTGAATGAGTTTTCATTTAGGTATGATATCAATTCATTTGTCTGACCACCGTCTTCAACTTGAAAATTAAATTTGGGAGTAAGGCGGTATTGGTAATGATTTTCAAAATCGTAGGTCAATGAAATTATCTGTTCATCCAAAATCAAATCAATCCAAATTAATTTGTCTGTGCTATTGGTTGTGTCAATTGAAATATCAAAATCTAATAACTCATCTCTTGAAATTATTTCGTCATCAGTCAAAGAGAGTAAAAATGGAGTGTTATGAAATACATCTTTATGCCACATTCCCATTAATGCTTTGTATGGTAAAGCGTCAACCACTTTACCAATTGCAAGGTTGTCAAAGCCAGTATTAGTTTTTACAACTTTATCGCTAACAATTTTAGCTCCGATATGCTGACACCATTTTATATAATTGGGGATTTTGTCGTAGGCGTTACTCCAAACTTTAGAGCCAGTGCTATAACCGATTGTAATGTTGTCTCCTTTATCAACTCCTTTCAGGAATACATGTCCATTTGCATAATTTTTCCCATGGCTTTTTGTAATTACCCTTTCTGCATTAGGCCCTGCACTTGTTCGATAAGATTCTCCACTGTTGGCTGACCTGTTTTGCATTCCGATGTTGAAGAACTCTGGATTTGTTACATCTGCTAACACCTTGTTCAATTCAAATTTTGAAATTCTTTTTGCATCTCCAACCTCAAAGAGTTTTTTCATCATATCATAGAACTGAGTTGTCTTAATTGATGAATGAATGAAAAGCAATTTGGTTTTTTCATCATAGTAAACCAAAAGAAAAAAATGATTGATGTCAACCAGATCATCAGAAGCAATCCACTTAGGTTTTTCTGTTTCACGAAAGATAAAAACTACGGCATTGTGTTCAGTGCTTTTGGCGTTGTAAATCATGTTTAATCCATTGATTTTAACCTTAGCATCTAAGTTTACTCCATCGGATTTATAAATCTTTACATGCCTGTATGGATTGAGATTGTAAAAGGAAATACTCTCCTTATAAGCGGTGGCAACTTTCTTTTCAAATGAATCAACGACATTTTTGATTTCATCTTCTTCCTCAATTTTCTCCTCGCTCAAATTTTTTATGATGTCATTCCAAATTGCACCTTCTTCATATAGTTTTTTCTTACCAATAAGAATATCATTGGGAACAGCTAAAAATTTTGCTTCTCCAACATTTTCAGCATTTGTTCTTGCAAACCTGCCAATGAATTGAAGTGTATTAGCAAGTGATTTTTTGGGGCTATGAATTGCCGCAATTTTCAAATTAGGAAAGTCAAATCCTTCACCAAGCATATCAACGCAAATAATCCCATCTAATTCGCCAGATTTTAGTTTTTCAATTGTCTTTTTTATAGTTGAATAGGATAAGGTGCTATCAACTTTCTTCAAGTTCAAACTTGTTTTATCTGCATATAATTTATTTAGGTTTTCTGCTTCATCTTTGGTTTCTGTTCTTACCATAATGAAGTGTTTCAACCCTGCATCTTTATCTTGCTTAAAAACTTTCTCCGCTTCTAATGCTATTACTAAATCTGTGTCAGGGTTATCTGTGATCACTGGGTAATATCCAATGTCTCCAAAGATTTTATCTTCGTATGCTTTTGTTAGTGGATAATTGAAAACGACTCTGCCTTCAATTTCCTTTTTATCCCTTCTGAATGGAGTAGCAGTAAAAAATATTTTATTGGCATTTGTAAATCGCTTCACAACATTAGACCATGTAAAGGCAGGAACATGGTGTGCTTCATCAACCAAAATTAAATCAAACAAATCTACTTCTGGTGAGAATATATCGTTAATCCCTTCATTAATACTATTAGGAATTCCGACAACAACATCAAACTCCTTTAATGCTTCCCATTCTTCATCTGATTTAATTGGTGACCTTATTTCCTTAACCTTGGGAACGGGTAGCTCTGCGTGAAAAACATTTGATGATTTCAATGTTTTGAGTTCAGCAAATTCTTCAAAAATTTGTCCTCTCACCATAACACTTGAACTTATTACAAGAACTCTATTTGCTCTTAATAAGTAAGCTGAAAGATTGAGAACTGCTGTTTTTCCTGAACCCGTTGGCATGATAATAATTGCAGCTTCGTCTTTGTAGAGAGTAAAGTGAGAACCAATAGCATGAATAGCCCCAATTTGAGCATTGCGTAATCCTTTTGCAATTTCAGTCGCAATTGGATAATTTATTCTATTGTAGTTTGAAGAAAAATAACTCATAGTTCATTTACTTTCTTGCAAACTGAGTTTTGTTTATCATGTTCCTCATGTTGTTTTCCACCTTGTCTGTCAAAGGGTTTCCGCTATCTCCCATATTGACGCATACTTTAAGGAGCCGTTTGTAATTAGCTAAAACTTGTAATTGTATAATTATAAATAGATTATCATTATTTTATAGTTTCGTATTTTGTATTTATTCTCACCTTGATTTACCCAGCAAACAATGCAAACTACAAAACACTTTACCACCGGCAGAATCAAACAAACTTGCAGAATTCTTATAATGGTTTACCAAACGCAATATAACTAATTGTATAAATAAAACACTATAAAATAGTACATTATTTATTATTTGGTCAAATACAAAAAGGCCCGATTCAGCTGAATCGAGCCTTTCTAATTTCCTAAAATAAACCACTATAATTTCTTTGAAGTTCTATATTGCTTTCTCAGGCATAAAATCTTTGGGGCTACACTCAAAATCCTTCGCTATTATATTTAGTTGATTGAGCGAATACATACTAGGATAATTCCTACTCTCTATCTGTCCAATGTACCCATCTGAGACATCCAATATCATAGCTATATAAGATTGAGGCCTGTTAAGTGCTTTTCTCTTTTTCTTAACATTTTCAACTACAGCAAGCTCAAAAGCAGATTTTACCTTACTCATATCAAGCAAGGAATAAATATTTTCACAATATTATACTTAGTTATAACTTAGTATTGCTATATTTGTTTAATTTTTAGGCATTGAACTAAAAGTCTCGACTGCAAATTCCGACAATTTGTACTCCAATCGAGACAGTAGATTTAATGCCTGTGTGACTACTTTTGCTTAATTTTGGCAATGTGGCACACGGGCTACTACTGTATCCGTTTTGGAGAGGCGTCGGAACCTTGCAGTGCGGTATGGTGTAGTCCTGTGCTACATTGCTTATAACCTGCCGTGGTGAGACTCGTAAACTATACGAGTTATGCAACAATTTCCTTTTAACATCAACCTAGTCAAGGCTGTAAAAAGCCTTAAGGCAGTGCTATGTCCAAAGCTACTGGTCAAAAACATCATTAAAGCTCCTGTATAAGGTAGTTACTGCTCTCCTTTGTTCAATTCTAACTTATTAAAACCAACCAAAACTATGAACGTAAAAAAAAACTACGTAAGGGCATTGCTATGCCTTTACCTGAGCTTGTCATGGAATCATTTAACAGCGCAAGAGCTGAAAGTAGGAGACACCCTCCCGCCGGAACTATGGAGCTTGCCACTCAACGTTATTAGCCACCCCTCCGGAAAGGAGACCATCACCCTTAATGAATATAAAGGCAAACCGGTCATCCTGGATTTCTGGGCTACGTGGTGCACTCCATGCGTAGCCATGCTCCCTAAAATGGACAGCCTGCAAAAAGAGCTTGCAAAGCAGGTGCAAATACTTGCGCTTACCTATCAGACCGCCAAAGAAGTGGATGAGTTTATAAAGAAATATACCCGCCGTACAGGTAGAGAGCTAAAGCTCACTATGGTAATAGAGGAGAAGGCGCTGCACCAGGCCTTTCCGCACATTTATATCCCCCATTATGTGTGGATCAGCGAAGAAGGTAAGGTGAAAGCCATTACCGGGCATGAGGAAATTACGGCTGAAAAAATCAGATCATTTCTAAGTAATGGAGAGGTAACGCTGACCACTAAGGCTGACCCTACCAGCATTGCCTATGACAGCGGCAAACCATTCCTGGTGAATGGTAATGGGGGAGATGGTAAAAATCTGGTCTACCAGTCAGTACTGACCAGATATACGGAAGGCCTACCGGACGGCTTCTCCATCAGGCTTGATAGCATAGGTAACGGAAAGCTGTCGCTATTTAATGTGCCTTTACATTGGTATTATCTGAAAGCCTATGGCGCTGATTCGGTTTGGTTCGGGCCCAGTAGAACAGAGGTTCACATGAAAGAGCCCTATCGAGTAGTTTATTCGGATAGCTGCGGCCCCTATGAAGATTGGAAAAACCGATATACGTACTGCTATCAGCTTGTGCTTTCCGCAGCTTCCAGGTTGAATCTTTTTAATGCACTAAGAGAAGACCTGAGTCGTATGCTTCCTGACATTGAAGCCACCATTGAACCCCGGAGAAAACTATGTTGGGTTCTTTCACGGCTGGAGGAGCACAAGATACCCTTAGCAAGTGAAGGGGCATACGTTTCACGCATGGAACCCACGGGCTATACCCTTCAAAATGGCAGGCTCAAAGGCCTGGTTTCGAATATGAATATGTTTGTTCTGCAGCAGTCTGCCACTCCCTTAATTGATGAGACAGGAATAACCCATAAGGTCAGTTTGCAGATCAATGCCCGATTAAACGATATGGTTTCGGTGAGCAAAGAGCTTGAAAAATACGGGCTTCAGATAACACAGGAATATCGTGACATAACCGTATTGGTTCTCAAAGATAAAGAGGTAAAATGATGAAGAGAAAATCTACTTTTATACTCGGGATGCTTGTTTTGGGAATAGTGCACCAAGGTGTAAGCCAAAACAAAGTATCAGGCAGAATAACAGATGTGTCTAACGGTCACCCGGTTAGTAATGCCCTTATTAAAGTTCTTGATTCAGATACCGGCACTGCCAGTGATTCGCTTGGATTTTTTTCATTAGTTGTCAGGGAATTGTCGGTTACATTACATATCAGTCATGTAGGTTATGACCCTGTGTATTGGCCGCTGGCTGGTGTTCCTAAAAATCCGCTGGAAGTAAGATTACAAGACAGAACCCACAGGTTAAACGAGGTGGTGATTTCTACAGGCTATCAACAGATTCCGCGGGAGCGCATGACCGGTTCATTCAGCCAGGTTAATCATGAACTGTTTAACCGGCGGGTATCACCAGACCTACTGGCCAGGCTGGAAGATGTGGTGCCGGGACTGGTTTTTAACCGGCGGCATGGGGCTAACAATATCTCTGTCAGGGGTAGAAATACCATAAATGGTGATGGCCAGCCGCTGATAGTGGTAGATAACTTTCCGTTTGAAGGTGATCTGTCATCACTAAACCCTAATGATATAGAGAACGTAACGGTACTCCGTGATGCAGCGGCCAGCTCAATCTGGGGTGCACGTGCCGGAAACGGGGTAATCGTTATCACTACCCGAAAAGGGAGCTACCAGCAGGCACCTGTGATCACTTTTAATGCTAATGTGACCCTCTCCGAAAAACCGGATTTGTATTACCAGCCCCAGATGAGTTCATCTGATTACATAGATTGGGAGCAATATATGTTTCAGAGGGGGTATTACAATTCATTTTTAAACAACGCGAATAAAGTAGCCTTCACCCCGGTGGTGGAACTGCTTTTCCAGCAAAAATCAGGTCAGATTTCAGATGATGCCGCTATGCGGCAAATAGAAGCCATGAAAAGTTATGATGTACGGAGAGATATGGAAAAATACCTGTATCAAAACGGGCTAAACAGCCAATACTCCCTGGCTTTAAGCGGAGGGAGCGCCCATCAGAAATATGCGCTTTCAGTGGGGTATGACAGGATCCTGGCCGCTGCAGTAGGAGACGAAAGAGAGCGCCTGACGCTGAACGCTAATCATACCTACGGGCTATTTAACAATAAGCTGGAGCTGACCACAGGGGTGTATTATGCTTCGCAAAAGCTGGATCGCAATTCGCCCGGACAGCTTACCTATACCAGTATCCGGGGTGTGCAGCCGCTGTATCCGTACGGCCGCATGGCAGATGATCAGGGGAGAGCGCTGATTACCGAGAAAAATCACCGGCTGCCCTATGCAAAGCAGGCGGTGGAAAACGGGTTACTGGACTGGACCTACAGGCCCCTTGAAGAAATGGAGAAATCAGATAAAACTACTCAGGGCCAGGAAATACGGCTCAGGGCGGGAATTACTTATAAGGTATTTCCTTTTCTGAATACAGAGATATCCTATCTGTATCAGAGCAGCTCGGCTTCTTTACGGGATTACTATGGTTTAAGCACCTATTATACCCGTGACCTCATCAATACCTATACTCAGGTGGGGAGCAATAACAGCCTCACATTCCCCATTCCTAAAGGAGGAATATTAGACAGGGGCTTAAGCACTGTGGCGGGCCATAGCTTGCGGGGTCAGCTTAATTTCAGTAAAAAAGTGAGTATAGGAGAACTGGATGCCATTAGCGGCGCTGAATTAAGAGATCATCATACCGAAAGGGTGAACTCGCGGTGGTACGGGTATGATGATGAATACGCCACAGCGGTGCAGGTAGACTATACCCGGTATTTTCCTTCTTATGTGAATCCGGGCACCAGTCTTCTGATTCTTCCTAATGCCGCTCAGACTTACCTGATAGACCGCTATCTTTCTTATTATAGTAATGCGGGGTACAGCATTAAGAAGAAATATGTGCTGTCAGCCAGCGCCCGGCTGGATCAGAGTAACCTTTTCGGAGTGAAAACCAATCAGAAAGGGGTGCCGTTATGGTCAGGAGGTCTGGCATGGGTAGTGTCATCTGAGGAGTTTATGAAAGATGCCCCTTTCTCTTACCTCAGACTCAGGGCTACTTATGGCTCCAGTGGCAATGTGAATAAAAGCCTGTCTGCCAAAACCACGGCAGCGTTTTCACCTACCGATTTCTTTTCCCTGCTTCCCTATGCTACTATTCAGAACCCACCTAACCCCACACTTAGATGGGAGAAAGTGAAGATGCTGAATTTTGGACTTGATTTTGAGAGCCGGAATGGCAGAGTGGGCGGTTCATTGGAATATTATCGCAAAAGGGGGCTTGACCTTTTCGGTCAGGTGCCTTATCCGCCTTCCACGGGCATCAGTACATTCAGTGGTAACGTGGCAGAGACCAGGGGGCATGGGCTGGATCTTTCTGTCAATATAAAAGCGGCCCGGGGTAGTGTACAGTGGGATGTATTTACCTTGTTTAGTTATGTTTCAGATAAAGTCACTGATTTTAAAGTAGAATATCCGGCACGAAACTTTGCGCAATCGAACGAGACCGGAGGATATGCGTTAGTGGGTAAACCTCAGTACGCCCTGTATAGTTATGATTTTGCCGGCCTGGATCCTGAAAATGGTGATCCTCTCGGTTACCTGGATAGGGAGGTAAGTAACCAGTGGGGAAAGATAATGCAAACCACAGGGGTAGAACAATTGCGATATCACGGGCCTTCCCGGCCGGTGGTTTACGGTGCCGTAAGGAATAATCTGAGTTGGAAAGGGATAACATTATCAGCTAATCTCAGCTACCGTTTAGGATATTACTTCAGAAGATCTTCTGTAAGCTATACCAGTTTATGGCAGGGTTTACCGGTTCATGGCGATTATGAAAAGAGGTGGCAGCAGCCCGGTGATGAACAATTCACCTCCGTACCTTCTGATCCGGGCGCTCTCAATTCAGACCGTACCACATTCTATCTGTTTTCCAGTGCCTTAATTGACAGGGCTGACCATGTCCGTCTCCAGGATGTTCAGTTGTCATATACTGTAAATAAGCTGGGGACAGGTTCTTTGAAACTGCAGAATACACAGGTTTATGTGTATGCTAATAATTTAGGGATTCTCTGGAAAGCTACAAAAACCCACCTTGACCCTGATTACCCGGTTTCGAATTACTCGCCGCAGCGCTCATTGGCTTTGGGTATCCGGTTTAACTTCTAATAGATATGGACGATGAAAAATAAATATTTAATTAAGCGCACCTGTTTACAAATAGTTGGGGGGCTTTTCATGCTCTCTGTTTTGTGTGGTTGTGAAAACGGCTTCCTGGATGCTAAACCGAACAAAGCTATCCTGGTGCCTACTGCTTTGGAGCACTACCAGGCCCTTTTGGATAATGCGCGGGATGTAATGAACAGTACTCCGTATTTAGGAGAAGTATCGGCAGATGATTTTTACATGGCAGAGAATACTTTTGAAAGTTACGCCGAAGAAGACCAAAATGCACATGTATGGGCCAATCGCATCTATCCCGAACGTTCTATATCCGATTGGGATTTACCTTACAAACAGATCTTTTATGCTAATGTGGTTTTAGAGGGTTTAAAGTTATATAGTGTCAATCAGGATACAGAAAATCTAAAAGGTTCGGCCCTTTTCTACAGAGGGTGGGCCCTTTTCCACATAGCTCAGCTTTTTGGGCCGCCTTATAATCCTGAAAATGCAGCAAGTAAAAAGGGAGTTCCGGTGCGTGTCAGTGCGGATGTAACGCTGCCTTCACAGATTGGCAGCTTGCAGGATACCTATGAGCGTATTAGATCAGACCTGGAAGAGGCCATACCTCTTTTACCGTTGGAGCAGCCGGTTCCTACCCGGCCCTCCAAAGCGGCAGGCTATGCGCTGATGGCCCGGTTAAGCCTGGTTATGCAGGAATATGGGAAAGCTAAACAGTATGCTGACAGTACGCTGGCTCTGCAACATGAACTCATAGATTATAACACTGTAAACCCTGCCAAAGCAATGCCTTTCCCGGATCTCTATAGAAATGCCGGTAGAAACCCCGAGGTGATCTTCCTGTCTGTACTCGTTTCTAATCTTTATCTGGGCAGTAGTGCAAACACCTTGGTGGATACTACTCTCTACCGATCCTATGCTGATACGGACCTACGGAAATTATTGTTTTTTGATGTACGCAAACAATTCCGGGGGAGTTATATGGGGCAGAGATTTTACCAGTTTTCAGGCCTGGCCGTCGATGAAATGGTTCTAACCCGTGCCGAGGCTAACGTTCGGACAGGAAATACGGAGGCGGCTCTTAATGATTTGAACAGGCTGCTGCTTAACCGTTGGCAAGAAGGTAAATATGAACCTTTGAGCATAAAGGACCCTCAGGAGTTACTTGAAAGAATACTGACAGAGAGAAGAAAAGAGCTTGTAGGAAGAGGAATAAGATGGGGAGATCTCAAGCGCTTAAATCAGGAAGCGGGGTTTGAAAAAGTACTCAAAAGAAATGTTAACGGTAAAGAATATACGCTACCTCCCCATGATAGCAGATATGCTTTGCCTTTCCCGGATAGTGAAGGCGATTTATAGAAATGACAGATTGGGTAAATGAAAAATTCCCGCCTTTAACAGTGAGGCGGGAATTTATAATCAGACGATTTCAGGGAAGCGCAGTAAATTTACCCGGTCTTTCATCCGAGATGTTTCCCTCTTCATCCTCATAAGCTGTACACCATCCGCTACCGGGACATGTATATTGATGCGGTTGCAGCGTCAGTGGTTGCCAATCGTTACCGTCCCAATATACATTAGGATCATTCATTTTTTGTGTAGTAGCCAGCGCAAGGCCACTTCCGAGAATAATTGCCATTGCAGGCAAAAATTTAATTACCTTTTTCATTGTTTTACTAAATTTGAATTGAATTGTTAGTTAAAGTTTCCCTTACTCTGTTTTCAGGTTTTCAGGGGAACCCTGGTCCCGGGAGGCAGTTTCTGAAACCGCATTCCGGGATCTTTTTTGTTTATGTTTTCTGTGTCACGGCAAATTTGTTTTGAGAGTGAAACCTATATATCCCTAAAATTGAAAGGGTCAGAAAGAAAAGGTTAAAAACAAGATGCACCTCAAAGCCCATGGAACGCAGTACACCCCCGCAGCTACAGGGTGTGCGTTCAAAGTAGCCCACCACCAGGCCTGTATAACCGGTGAAAAGAGCCATCAGTAGTGCTGAACCGTATAATCCGGGCAGACGGGTAGCCGGAATGATCAACAAGACGCAAAGGAGAAGTTCAGCAGCCGGAATCAGCCAAACCAGCGGTGCTTTTGACCAGGACGGTAATTCCTGGCCTGCCAATTGCCGCTCAAACTCGCCCATATCTATGAGCTTGGCAAATGCCGTATAGCTGAAGAGAATAATCAATGCCACAGCTATTAAAGATACTATTTCGTTTCGTTTCATCGCTATGATAATTTTATGTTTGGTGGCTCTTAAAAATCTATGCAATTTGTCTCTGCAGAAATAATCTGTTTATGCTCATTTCATTAACTCATTTTTAATACAAAGTTCTGGCAGCCTTTTGATCAAAAAAAGAGAATTATGACAGGTTTTTGGCCTTTTTGTGTTCAAACCTTACCGTTTTTTTCGGTTTGGCACTTTCGGTCCTGAAAAAGTCAAAAGTGAAGGGGTAGCTAAATGATTATATAGCCTGGTTAAAAACTCGATCGCATCAGGACTCAGACTTTTGTAATTGGGTAGCGGAAGGAGATATTATCTGTCTTACTTCTTTTGAACAAAGCCTTGTTCCACGGTAAGAGAAAGACAATAGCCACAGCCCTTTTACAACAGCTAAAAACTGATCTTTAATACAGGTTAGATTGCATCGTTTCAGCAATCGGCCAGATGAACGATTGTAATACAATCGCTACTGGGGGGCCGCCCAGGCCTGCCCTTACTCGGAACTCGTGGGCAGGGGAGTCTTTGATGAATTTTCAGCTTTTGAAACGGCCATTACGTTTTGATGAGTTACATATTACCAAAACTATTCTTTACCTTTGACTGAAATATCTTTATTTCATCTAAAGAGAAAATTTATCCGGTAGTATGCACAAGCTGAAAACAAATAAGGGCAAAATGAGTAAAGTCAGTTACAAAACTTACTTAAATGACCGTCTGAAGCAGGTGCCGCTGCACGGTCAACAAACCTATCCCTTATATATTCAGGTGACTTTTGAGCGCAGGACCATATTTTTTAAAAGCTACTATTTTGAGCTTTTTTCAAAGGCCAGGTATTACCAGTCTGTCGCAGGGGCCGGGCGTGGACCTTCTATTGAAGAAATAACGGATAAAGAAAACGAAGTGATTGACTTTATCATCCGTAAGCATAGAGATACTTTTTCACTCAACCTCTTCAAACAGGAGTATTCCTTTTATAGCAGGGACCTGTGCTACAGTATGGAAGAAAGTTTTATCCATTATATGTACCATTTCTTCCAGGATAAAGGTATGCCGGACTTTGCCATAACCGTCAGGGAGGGTAGCAGGTATCGGATTGCTTACCATGTGGTACGGGATATGAAACAGGCACTTACAAAACCACTTTATGAAGAGCTGGTAGAAAATTCACTCTACTATGCTCCCCCCTATTTACCGCTATATGGTTTTATGCAGCAAACAAAAAAATGGCCCATGCTTTGCCTTACAGTCATGGAATGGGAAACCGGGAATACAAAAAACGAATTCATAGCGTATCTCCACCAATACTATCCCAAAGACAATGCGGATGAAATAATGAAACAGGTGGAGAAATGGCTGCAGGCTGTTAAGGCTCGATAAACATACATTGGTTTTTTATGCTTCCTGTGTTTATTCTTATCCGTTGATATGTATTGCTTTTTCTGAATTTATTACATATTTTTACCAATCGAAGTACAATAAGACCTAAAAATTGGGTCTTATTGTACCACAAAAGGTAAAATGGCAGACAGCGTTTACATATCAGAACATCTTACTAAGCTTCAACTTGAGTTCCTGAAGTTGTTGGATGACTATGAAATACAGCTATTCAGATTTTCTGAAATTGAACAGTTATTGGACCAAAAGTTTGACAACTTAAATGAAATCCTGGAAAATCTGGTGGATAAGGAACTGCTTGTACGGATGGAGAGAGGCAAATTTTGCAAGCAAAATTTCAGGGATGAATATGTTATAGGAACTTTCATCGCAGAGAACAGTGCCGTAGCGTATTGGTCGGCGCTAAATTTACATGGATTGACCGAACAGTTTTCCAATACCGTCTTTATTCAGACGACTCACCAAAAAAGAGACAAGTCAATTTTAGGCACTTCTTATAAATTCGTCAAAATAGCCCCTCATAAGAAAGCAGGCGTTATATATAATGGTTACGGTAATCTTCAATATCCGATAACTGATGTAGAAAAAACAATAGTGGATTGCTTTGACCTTCCACAACATTCCGGCGGTTATGCGGAACTGATAAGAGCCGTTGGTCAGGCGCAAATGCAACCCACTAAATTAGCTGAGTACTGCCAGGCAGTAAATAACATTGCCGTTACCAAACGAATTGGCTATTTGGTTGAACTCCTCCAAATCACAGGTATGGACCCTTTTATAAATTTTGCCAGGAAGCAGGTCAATAATAGATATAACCTGTTTGACCCCCAGGGATTGGACGAAGGTGAATTTGTGGCAGAATGGCGATTAAGGTTAAATATTAGCCGCGAGGAATTACTAGACATATCCAATCAACAATATTAATGATACTGAAAAGGGAAATAGAGAAAAAAGCAATAGAACACGAAGTGTCCAGAAGTACCATTGATAAGGATTGGGTATTAGGTCATTTTGTTGATGCTATATTTTCGATAGATTCCTGTCGAGAGTCCCTGATCTTTAAAGGAGGAACCTGCTTACGAAAGTGCTATTTCCCGGATTATCGCTTTTCGGAAGATTTAGATTTTACATCCATCTACCCTGATTTTCAATTGGATGAAGCTTTATTGAGGCAAATCATGTCATTAGTACAGGATCGTACAGGTATGCCACTACATCTGGAAAAGCTGACCGGTCTTCGGCACAATGATATGCCTACCGGGTACGCTGCAATTGTAAAGTTTTGGGGAGCCGATCATTCCAGGGATCAGATTCCGCCAGATCCTTCCCGATGGACTACTTCGATTAAGATTGAAATTATTCTGTATGAAAAGATGCTGTTCCCTCCGACTATGAAAACGGTTTATCATGATTACTCCGACCGGCTTACCCCCGCAATAGAAGGAATTGCGTGCTATAACATAAAAGAAGTATTGTCTGAAAAATTAAGGGCGTTAATCCAACGTTCATACACGGCCCCTCGGGATTATTACGATATATGGTACTTGTCTAAGTATGTGACTGGTCTCAACTGGACAGAGATAAAGCAAGCCTTCCTGGAGAAAATGAAATTTAAAGGCCTTGAATTTACAGGAATAAATCAGCTCATGAACCCCAGGAGTGAAAACAGCGTAAAACGGGCATGGAAAACCAGTTTGGGACATCAGATCTCCGCTCAGAAATTACCACCTTTCGACGAGGTCAAAAAGGATTTGGAATTCCTGTTTAACAAAATCTTTGAAACGATATAATAGCATACAACCGCTAAGCTTGCCAACTGCTTTAAATCCGATAAGAAAAGGTTCAAAATTTGTCCTTTGTTACACGACGATTTAGTTGTCACCACAGCACTTTTTGTATTTCTTACCACTTTTGCATGGACAAGGCTCGTTCCTGCCAATTTTTACATCAATTCCCATAGGAATTTTATACCCATGGTTCGTCGGGCCGAAAAAACTATTACATTCTGTTTCCAATGACTGATCAAATGTCCAGGGTTCATCAAGGTAAATGATGAAATCGACGAGATTCGGGCTTTGAGTAAAAGTACCTAGACCGAGCCACGCATTACATTTTGATTTGTATTTTCTCAGGATTGAATAGGTTTCTGTCACTGTTTCCAATTCTTCGGTGTTATCCGTTGCAGTAATAACGTAGGTTAGTCCAAAGTCTGGTGTAGATGGATAGGCAAGTGATTTACTGGTGTTTTCTTTGAAGGCTTTTTGTTTAAAGCTGATCATGTTCTTTACGATGTCTTCCTGTGCTTTACCGGAGAAATCCATGAGGCCAAAAATAATATCAGTCGTACATTCGTGTCCGCTATTCTTAATATAGTTCAATAATAGTTCAAATTTTTCGGGTTTCCATCGGTTGAGGATCGGGTCATTTTTATCAGATACCAGATGCGAAAGACCGGTTTTCTGGGGATAGTAGTTTCGGTCTATGATTGCGCCAAAATCAGTGTCTAGCATTCCTCCGTCGTAATTGTCAATCTTCGAAAGCTTGTGTTTAAGATGGTAACCTAGAAAGATTAATTCTTCTGCGGCATAAAAATAGTCTAATAGGTTAATTCGTTGTCGAACGTAATATAGGAAGTCGTATGGATCTGGCATATAATGAACCAAAAGTTCCAAATCGAAAATAGAGATGAATAGAGGTGAGGGATCTTTTTCTTCTTTGTTTAGCATCAGGTTCACCTGATGCACAAGGGAAGGATAATTCTCCGTGGTCAGCCCCATGATGTAGACTTCAGAGATCTCCCTATTCAGGTGCGGAATATCTTCTCCGTTTTCGTTAAGAAATCGAACTTTTTTATCCAATATGTTTTGTCTGGAAACTAGACCCTGATCGTAAGCATCTTGAATGGCACCTTTAAAGTCTTTTGAAAGCTGTTCAAAGTTTCCCCGTTTTGCCATTAAGGTCATCTTTTTTGATTTTACCTGTACGCATAGGGCTTTATTTCCAAGTATACATAGGACGTCAATATCAGTTTTGGTTTGCCCTTTTTTTGCACTAAGCAACACTGATTTAAAAGTATTTTCCTTACCGAATACTTTGGTCAGGAGCTCAAAGGCTATCTCTTCGCCCACATCTCCGCGGTGTTTGGAGAGCTGCCCACGATATTGACAGTCTTCCCACATCCAGTAAAAAGGGCTTTCATAAACTGCTTCTGCAACAAGATAATTGATGGGTACAAAATATCGTTCTTGATCTAAGCGAATGAACGGACGTGAATTGAGTATGTTATAGTGTCCCGGGCCTTGATAGTCAGTATTGCAGCCTGCTGAAAACGAAAAATTTATAAAGAAGTCTGCAACGCCATTCTGATCTTCGAAATCGCTTGGCTTAACGGTGAACAGGTCTATTAGATTACTGTAGAATTGACACCAGTCTTCTGTAGTGCCTTTTTTTGAATAGTTGGGTACTGGGAATAATTGTTTATACTGATAGAAATTGAGGGCGATGAACTGCTCACGTTCAATCTTTTTAAACCTTTCTTTGGAATACGACTTGGTTAACTTTTTCTTTGATTTCTGTATGATTTTAGGGAAGGTTTCTCTCAACTCTAACAGGTTAACCTGTTTAGATTTTTCATGTAGGATCTGTTTTACCTTATTTACAATTTTAATAACCTGCCCAGTCTCAAATCCTTTGTTTTCACTCAACCACTCTCGATCATATTTGTATTTTGGTTCGAGGTATTCCAGATACTGGAAATCATAAACTCCATCTCCGGCATAGAAAGTAGGTTCTATTATTCCGCCATCTTTTGCAAAAAATTCCACATCATCCTCCAAATGACTTGGAAGTTCCTGTCCCTTTTCTTGTATTTCCATCATTTCCTTGAATTTGCTGAATTGTGGGGCGCTAAAGGACATTTGAAGTTCGTGTGCAAGCTCATAGGTTTTCTCCTTCATTGCGATTACCTCTTCGGGAGACTTGGGAAAGTTCAAATTCATGGGATGCTGAACCAGAAACCCAATAATCAGGGAACACTCTTTAACGCTTAATTTAGAGCGTGGGTCTACTAAATGGATTGTATCCAGATTATAGTGAAAGTCTTCAAAGAGGATTAGGCTTAATGCATAAATGTATCCATCTGTGTGGATCAATGCCTTTAAATCATCAACTACCTGATCTGTGGGCCTTACCATATATGAGCTTAGTTAAACTCAAATATAAGTATTTGAGCTTTCATTCAGATTATCTTCCGTTTTTTCAGAAACACAAACTTTCACCAGTTTTAGTGAAGAGGATAAAACCTGTAACACTATTTTATTTACTCAATAAGAGCTTCGGTTTATTTTTATTAAAGTTACGGCATTTTTAATACCTCTATACTAATCAAAATAAACAAAATTCCCCATTGGTTTGTTTTGTATAATAAATAAGCAGTATGAACGTTGACATACCCATGTTAACGGCTCTTTTGACAAAAACGGTGGACGAAAGCCCAGCACATAACAGGGGTTTTGCAAGAGCGGGGCGAAAACGCTTCGGTTGAAGCATTTTCGTTATATTTGGGCTTTCGGCTTCGGTTAAGGATTTTCGGCTGAAAATCCCCGCCCTCGCAAAGCCCCAAAACGTTGTGCGTCATATTAGAAAAACCCGAAATGGACAAAAAAATTAAATTGATTTACCTAATACTCATATTGACACTGACCTTTTCTTGTGTTGAAAAGAAATCAACAGAAAATGAAACTAATAAGCCTGAATTGGTTGCGACTTCAAAAACCGACACCTTAAAATTCACTTCGGGAATACGAGTTATCTTTCAAGACAGCAAGGGAAATTATTGGTTTGGAAGTCTTCAAGAAGGAGTTGCAGTTTACAATGGTAATTCTTTCACTTACTTTTCAACAAATGAAGGATTAAAGGACAATCAAATCCTTTCAATACAGGAAGACAAAAATGGAATTATTTGGTTTGAAACTCAAAATGGAGTAAGCAGTTATAATGGAAAATCTATAGAAGACCAAACAAAAGAAATAATTGTGACTTCCCAAAATGATTGGACGAAATCGGATAATGACCTTTGGTTTGCTTCAGGTATTAAAGAAGGTGTATATAGATATAATGGAAGAAATTTAAATTATTTAGCTTTCCCAAATCCGAAAGTTATTAATCCAAACAATTTATATGGAGTAACGAGTATTTCAGAAGGAAAAAACAATATGATTTGGTTTGGTACTTACGCAGGTATTTTTGGCTATAATGGAAAGGAATTTAAAATTATCAATGACGAAACGCTTGGACTTAATATTGAAGTTGAACCTCTACATATTAGAAGTATTCTCGAAGACTCTAAAGGCAGACTTTGGATTGGTAATAATGGAATAGGTGTATTACTGAAAGATGGTGCTTCAATCATTAATTTTTCTGATAAGAACAAATTAATTCACCCGACAAGTGGAAGAAAAGGTGATAAATCAATGCCCGGCACGCTTGAACACGTTTTCACGATTGCAGAAGATGGAAAAGGCAATATTTGGTTTGGAGACAGAGATGCAGGAATTTGGAAATATGATGGTGTAAAGATGACTAATTACACAAAGAAAGATGGACTTACAAATGACAATGCTCTTTCCATCTTTGAAGATGATAAAGGCGAATTGTGGTTTGGAATGGAAGACGGGAGCGTATATGAGTTTGACGGAAAGACATTTAAAAAGCAATTTTAAGAAATACGAACGCACAACAAGGGTTTTGCAAAATGGCGGGTTTCCGTCTAAGTTGAAATTTTCGTATTCTTAATCCGCAAAAGCCAATTTTATTGGCTTTTTTGTAATTTAGCAAATAGAAATTGGCTTTTGCTACGTGCCGTCTAAATCGAAACTTTCGTCTTCGATTTCCCGCCACTTCGCAAAGCCCCGAGACGTTAGCGGAAATCCTGAAAAACCCAAACGAAAACAACAAATAAATTATGAAATTGAAAACCTTGACCTTTATTCTTATAGTATTTTTACAAAGTAATTTCCTGTCTGCTCAAACCAAAAATGAAATTAATAATTATTTCGAAGATTTACATTTGATAAATCAGTTCAATGGCAATTATATAATTGCAAATAACAAAAAGATTATTGCTGAAAAATCTTTAGGGTTTAGTGATTTGGATAAAAAAAAAGAATTAAAAAAAAATACACTGTTTACAATTGCTTCAATTTCCAAAACATTTACAGCTACTGCAATTTTGCAATTGAAACAGAAAGGCAAACTAAATTTAGATGACACTGTACAGAAATATTTACCGAATTTTCCTTATTCAAATGTCACTGTAAAACATTTGTTAAATCACACTTCGGGATTGACAGACTTTTACAACCTATTTGATAGTTTGATGGTACATTATCCTGAGAAATTAATTACCAATAGTGATATAATCCCGATATTGATTGAAAATAAAACCCCACTTAGTTCTCTACCAGGAGAGCGTTGGGAATACAACAATGTCAATTATTGTATTTTGGCTCTGATCATTGAAAAAATATCTGGGCAATCTTTTTCCGAATACATTAAGCAGAATATTTTCAAGCCTGCTAAAATGAAGAATAGCATTGTTCCGAATAATAGGAATATAAAACAAAAAAATCAGGTAGAGCAATATACTTATCCGAATCTCTATTCAACGACTTTACAAAATGTTAAAAATATTCCAGAAAAATTTAAAATACTAGAAAGAAGTAATTTTTATGGTAACGGAGGTATTGTAAGTACAACATTAGATTTATATAAGTATGATCAAGCCTTATATAATGGAGCACTTCTTGGCAAGAAAGAGTTGGAAGAAGCATTTACACCAACAAGGCTGAATGATGGGAAAATTGCAACTTTTAATTTTGACGACAAAGAAATAGCTTATGGATTAGGTTGGGCGATTTATACAGACGAAAAGAATGGAAAAACTGTATTTCACGATGGTTTTAATACAGGCTTATCAAGTATTTTAGTTCGGAATATTTCAAAAAAACAAAGTGTTATTATTTTAGAAAATACAGGAAGTAATGTAGTTTTCCCAGCTTCAAATGCAATTTTAAATATATTGAACCAGCAAACATACCAACCAACTACTCAAAATTTTGCAAGATTGTATGGAAGTATTTTGGTGAATAATGGTATTGCACAAGCAGATAAATTGCTTATGAAATATTTCAATAATACCGAAAAATATAATGTAACAGAAAGAGAAATGAATAGCCTTGGTTATCAATTATTAAGAAATAAAAAAATTCCAGAGGCATTAGTAATCTTTAACACCACAACTAAAATCTACCCAAACAGTGGGAATGCTTTTGATAGTTATGGAGAGGCTTTACTGCTCAATAACCAAAAGGAAGAGGCAATAAAAATGTATCAAAGATCAGTAGAGCTTAACCCGAACAACGAAAATGGCAAAAAAATTCTTCAACAAATTTTGAATAAATAACTTGGATTAAGGACTTCCACTAACATCGGTTTGGCAATATAGCGGCTGAAGTGCTTCTGACTAAAATGATACGAAAAACAATCTATTTTGATATACAAATAGAGCTGTTTTTTCAATTATAGTTAAATGGTCAGGATAAACCTGACTGTACAACTATGAAAAATAAATTTTATAATGCCTCAATAATTGCGAACACACTGTATTCGCAATGTTCCGCAATCATTCATTTTCCCAATTTTAACAAAAGATAAAAATGGAAATTCTAAGTTTTTAGCTACTGGATTTCCCATCAGCAACAGTGGAAATTTTGTAACAGCAAAGCATGTTGTATGATCTTAGGTGTATTGCACCATAATTGCCTCATAATAGCATCATTTAAACCGCCAGGCTTGCTAACTGCTTTAAATCTTCCAAGAAAAGATTCGAAATCTGTACAGGCAGGGCGACATCAAAGCATAGACACTTATCTTTACATCCATGAAATATGTACTTTTTTTATTCGTTTTTCTAAAAACTACCAGTATAGCTTTTGGACAACAAAATGATATTGAGAAACAACTTGATAGTCTATTTTTGCTCAAAACTGCCAAACCTTTCAATGGAATAGTCCTTATTTCTCAAAACGGACAGGTTAAATATCTGAAAACATACGGTTATTCGGATATTGACCAGAAAGAACCTTTAAAACTAAATGATCAATTTGTAGTAGGGTCAATTAGTAAACAATTCACAGCCGTTTTAGTACTTCGGGAATTTGAAAAAGGACGTATTGAATTGAATACCCCAATTCGTAAATATTTACCCGAATTGACCCAAAGTTGGGCAGACACAGTCACAATACACCATTTATTAACCCACACGCATGGCATTACCGGGTTAGATAAACCAACAAGCTTCAAAGTCGGAAGTCAGTATTCTTATTCTCAGATAGGTTATGACCTGTTAGCTAAAATAGTTGAGAAGACTTCTGATATATCATTTGCAGAACTTTCAAGGCGTTTATTCGAAGAATGCAGGATGGAAAATACTTTTCACCCAGACATTAATAAGTATAGTAACCTGGTCAAAGGCTACACAGAAAGTGAAAGTGGTGAATTGGAATACGAAACCGAAACATTTCAAAACTATGTAGCCGCAGGGTCTTTTATATCGACAGCAGAAGATTTAAATACCTGGAATGACTTGTTTTATGGTGGTAAGCTGTTAAAAAACAAGACCATGAAGATCTTAAAAACTAAACAAAAAGGAGCTGTCCGTGACCATCCGATATTTGGAATTACCGAATATGGATATGGAATAACAGTCGATACAAAAGAAAACATTTTGCAATTGGGACAGACCGGATTTGCCCCGGGCTTTGTCTCGATGAATTTTTATTTCCCCAAAACAAAGACCAGTGTTATTCTTCTTCAGAATACCGCCTATGAAACGAATGATTTAAAAAAAGCATTTTATTATCATACGGAAACATGGAAGATCATAAGAAATGAGCTGAAAAAATAATACCGGGAATTTACCATTTGGAGGATGACGCTGTTTCCCGCATGTCTTCAAAGGGTTCCGTTCCTGGTTTAAAGAGGCCTCCCCGATAACCGACGCAGGCCCGTTATGCAGGTTTGTTTCCCGCCCTTAGCAGGCGTCCCAGCAGGATCTCCGCCAGGAGGAAAAACAAGGCCGCCATTACAAAGTATTTCCAGTACGGCTTATCAATGGAAGAAGCACGGAAGGCCTCGATAAACTGCCCGTCCTGCACGTCATCGTACACTTTTACATTCTCCTGGGCGGCAAAGGCCTCTCTCAGCTCTTCTGCTGACCAGGTGTCCATATACGATTCGGTCCGGCTGTGGTTCAGGGCCAGCGACTTCACCGCTTTGCCGTTGATCTCCAGCTCGTAAATCCCCGAGCCCAGCAGCTGGTTATTTTGCAGCTCCGATGATTTGGGCAGGGTCAGGATCAGGGTTTTCCCCCGTAGGGTTTGCACCGGAATGAGCTCCAGGTTCTTGTTTTTCAGCTTGTAGACTGCATTTTTAGGGGCTTCGGGCATGTACAGCTGCACGTGCCCTTCGCTGAAATTATACGCCAGGCGATCGGTTTTACCGCTCAGGTAGGCCATCCGGAAAAGTACCGGCACATAGAGGGCATGCTCAGCAAAATTCCCGTAGTCCCGTGTCAGTGGCGAAGCAAAAAGATAAATGTTCCCTTCCCCGGCACGGGTACGGGTCAGAAAGGGTTTCCCGTTTTTCAGGGTCAGGATGGGTTCGGCCACACCCTCCCACCTGATCTTCGGGTAAACTTTTGGCAGGCTCATCAGCCGGCTGTGGCTTCCCTTTTCAAATACATCTTCAAAGAAAGGCGACTGCCCCTCCGGTCCTGCCATTTCCTGCATGGCTTCAGGGTTGGGCACATGGTTGTCAGCCTGCACATTGCGTATGCCAAACGGACCCAGGAATTCCTGCAGGCTCACCTGCGACACCTGCGCAGAAGGAATCAGCGCCATATTTCCGCCCTGGTTCAGGAACGTCTCCATCACTGCCCGCCTTTCCCCGTCCAGGCCAGAGATGCCTTCCAGTACCACCAGGTCGGCATTTTGTACCTCACCGGGATTAAAGTTGTCTATAGAATAGGCCTTGTAGGCAAAGAGGCTGTCGTTGGCAAAAATTTTCCCTATATAATTCTGCTCACTCCGCTGGCCGTACAGGTGAAGAATACGAATGGCCGGTGATGCGTTCAGCGTAAAGTAATAATCATTGTCAAACGTTACGGGCTGGTCATCAAAGCTGACCCGGCCTTTGTGAAGCCCTCTTGAATTGACGGTAAAGTTGAATTTTGCCGTGCCATAGGCATTGGGAGGCAGATCTACGGAAGAAGTGGAAATCTGAACGTCATCCACATACAGCTTCAGGGGTAGTTTTTCTACCGCCTGGTTGCCCGAGTTAAAGACCTTTACACTGAGCACATTGTTCTGCATTTCTCTTACAAAGGGCACATTCAGCCACAACGAATCTACAAAAACATTGCGGGCGGCCTTGCCGGTTACCGGTATCAGGTGCACCACATCATTGGTATCTACAGGCAGGTCGGCCAGGTTACCTACGGTGCTCTTCTGGAAGTCGGAGAACCAGAAAAAATGATTCCGGCCCGACGGGTTATGCTTGTGCGCCACCGAGCGCTGCCGCTTATACACCTGCGCCAGGCTGCGGCCCGTTTCCGAGAAGGCCACGGTAGTGAGCCGGTCACGTACCTGCCCTGCCGAGCTTACAAACTGGTCCTGTCCGTCAAATTCATTGGTAGAAAGCTGGATATTGGAGGTGCGGTCAAGCAGCGAGAGCAATTCGTCTATCCGGATCACGGCCAGGTCAAGCAGGCGCCGGTTCTCACGGGTATTCTGCATGCTCTGGGAATTGTCGAGGTAAATTCCGTTAATGCCCCGGGGCAGGTCGCGGTTTTCAATGGCTTTCTTCACCGGCTGGGCAAAAGCCAGCACCAGGCAGGCTATAAAAAGCATCCGGGCCAGCATCACCAGCAGGTGCTTCAGCCGCCGGAAAGCCGATATCCGGGTATCAACACTCCTGAGCAGGGCTACGTTGGAGAAATATACTTTGCGGGTACGCCTGAAATTAAAAAAATGTACGATCAGCGGTATAGCTAACGCCAGAAGTCCCCACAGTACATTCGGATATAAAAACTGCATATAAGCTTTGAGCTATAAGCTTTGAGCTATGAGTTTATCAGCGTTGACATACCCGATGTAAGCTCAGGGCTGATGGCTCATAGCTCTTAGCTATTCTACATAAAAAAGTGATCCCATAATCTACAAAACGCCGTAAGCGGCGGATTATGAAATCACTCTGAAAATTTATTATTTTTACAGAACAGCCGCTCTGCCTTATTCTTCTGCTTTTGTGCCGTAGAGCTTCTCCTGGATCTCCATGGCCCTTACTTCATTCTCCGAATTCGGCGTATACTGAACCTTTCTCTGGCGTGCCATAGAATCAGGATTCGCATAAACATAATCATTACCTGCATTCACATCTTTCTGCTCTATCCGGTTATTTTTCTGGTAAGTACAGGCGGTTGCCAGCATAGTAGCCGCTATAGCAAGAAGTCCTACGTTTTTCTTCATTTCCTTAGTTTACTAAATTCATACAAATTTAGGAGGGAGAAGCGAAAATACAAAAAGTTGCCGGTTGTTTATTCCTCATGGCGGCTCCGTCTTGTTTATTTTACCCTATAAGGCACATAAGGCATACAAGAAACTTAGGTGTCTTATATGCCTTATGTGCCTTATAGGGTAAAACAAACATTCCTTAACTTTTCACTTTTAGTTTTTAACTTTTATCTTTTCACTTTTAACTACTCACCTCCTCACCTTCGCCGGCCTCACCTCTATCTTGCTCGGCAGCGTTCTCGGGTTCATTTTGAGCAGGTCGGCCACCATCTGCCCAATGTCTTCCGGCTGAATTTTCCAGTCATCGGCATCTGACGGCACGTGGTTATTGAAATAAGTGGCCACTGAGCCTGGCATGATGGTGCTGACCTTTACGTCTTTATCGCGCAGGTCGAGCATCAGCGCCTGGGTAAAGCCCACCAGTCCGAACTTGCTCGCGTTGTAGGCCGTACCTTTTTCAAAAAAATTGGCTCCGGCCAGGCTGGAAATGGTGATAATATAGCCTTTCCGGCTGATTACCTGGTCAAGGGCCGCTTTTACGGTGTAAAACACACCGGTGAGATTGGTTTCCAGCGTATCGTTCCAGTCTTCGTCGGTCAGCGCCTCAATGCTTTTAAAAATGCCTACACCGGCATTGGCAACCACCACGTCAATCCCACCGAAAGCCTGTACCGTAGCAGCCACCGCCTTCTCCATAGAGGCGCGGCTGCGCACGTCGGCCGTCAGGCCCAGCACTTTTCCTTCAAAACCTTTGGCAAGGGCCGCCTCCGCTTCTTTCACGCCCTGCTCTGCGCGACCCGTAAACACCACGGCATACCCTTCTTTCAGCAGCTGCTCTGCCACGCCGTACCCTATTCCTTTGGTACCCCCTGTAATAAATGCTGTTTTCATATCACTCATCTGTATATATTTGTGTCAAATTAATCCTTATGGACATATCTGTACTGGTAGCTGTAGCCAAAAACGGGGTGATCGGAAAAGACAACCGGCTTCTCTGGAAATTAAGCGACGACCTGAAGCTGTTTAAAAAACGTACGCTGGGTCACGTAGTCATCATGGGCCGCAAAACCTTCGACTCCATCGGCCGGCCGCTCCCGGGCAGGATTAACCTGGTCATTTCGCGAAACCCCGGTCTGCAGTTGGAAGGCGCAACGATAGCTTCTTCCATGGAAGAGGCCCTCCGCCTGGCCCGCACCCTGACCGGTAAAGAAGAGATCTTTATCATTGGCGGGCAGCAGATTTATGAGCTGGCCGCTCCATACGCCACCCGGCTTTACCTTACCCGGGTAAACACCGCTCCTGAGGGAGACGCCTTTTTTGACCTCTCTCCCTATAATAACTGGGAAACCGCAGATTCCGTTCATTTTGACCCGTCTGGAAAAAACGAATACGATTTCGAAATCGTCACGCTGAAACGGCCCGCATGATCCCTGTATACCTGTACCTCCCCGGCTGCCTTCAGGGGGCAAATCCGGTATATCCCTCCTGAAACGCATCTCCCCCTGCCCTCAACCCGTAACTCCCTCCATTGAAACATTTTAAATTGCAGAAAATTATACTGGAAAAAGCACTGTATTGATCATTATTTTAATAATTTCATGGCAAATTAAAAATAGTCTTTTAAAGAATCATTAAAACACAGAATGGTCTTTTAAGCCTGTTTCAAAATCATCTGTTCTATTAACCAATACCTGTTATGAAAAAAAAGCTACTTTTTCTTTTCATGCTCATTGGGATCTTTCAACTCACCTGGGCGCAGGAAAGAAAGATCTCCGGCAAAGTAACTTCCGCTGCTGACGGCGCCGCCCTGCCGGGAGTTACCGTAAAAATCCAGGGAACAACCCTGGCTACGCAAACCGATGTTTCGGGCAATTACAGCCTCAGCGCTCAGCCCGGCCAGGTGCTTATCTTCAGTGCCGTGGGGTATATCAACGCCTCTGTCACTGTAGGGAACGCCTCTGTTATTAACATGACCCTGGAGGAATCGCAAAGCCAGCTTAACGAAGTGGTGGTGGTAGCCTACGGTACCGCCAACAAGGGCACCTACACCGGTTCTGCCTCCTCGCTGTCAGGCGATAAGATCAGGGATATGCCGCTTCCCTCCTTCGAAGGAGCCCTGAACGGTCGGATGGCAGGGGTGCAGGGCACCCAGAGCAGCGGCCAGGCCGGCTCAACGCCCAACATCCGTATCCGCGGGATAGGCTCCATGAACGCTTCCAACGAACCGCTTTACGTGGTTGACGGCGTGCCGGTCATTTCAGGCTCGGGCGGACAGCTGGGCGACTACATCCTGCGCAGCAATAACATCATGAGCTCTATCAACCCGGGAGATATCGAGTCGATCACCGTACTGAAAGATGCCGCCGCCTCTTCGCTGTACGGTTCACGCGCCGCTAACGGGGTGATCGTGGTGACCACCAAGAAAGGAAAAACCGGGAAACCTTCAGTTAACCTCAAAAGCTCGGTGGGCTTTACGCCTGCCTGGGCCACCGATAACTATGAGCCCGCCAGCGCGCAGGAGCAGGTCAATATGCTGTACCAGATCTTCCACGATTTCAACACTTCAGGCGGAAGAGACGATGCCTATGCCAGCAGCAATGCCATTACCCGCCTGAACGGCAAGTTCAACCAGCACGGGTATACATTTGAAGCCACCGGTACCGGCAGAATGGACGGCGTTATCATCAAAGGCATGACCAACGGCGTTGAGAACCGGGAAGGAAAATATTTCGACTGGGACAAAGCCCTATTCGGTACAGGTACCTACAATACCAACGAGCTCTCGGTGCAGGGCGGAACAGAAGCTACCAAATACTTTACTTCGCTTTCGTATACCACCGATCAGAACCGTATGCGCGTCAATAAATTTGACCGTATCGGCGGGCGTATCAATATTATCCAGAAAGCCGGCCGCCTGCTGGAGCTGGGAACCAACATCAATATCACCAGCAATAACCTGGAAGGCTACAACGATACCCGGAATACCGGCGCCAACTATTTCATGCAGGTAAGAAACCTGCTATGGCCGCTTTACTGGCCTACCGACTACAAAACGGGCCTGCCTTTCACCGCCCGGTACGGAAGCCTGGCCCAAAACTCGCTGTACTACGATAACGAATGGGAAAACACCTCAAACACCCTGCGCCTCAGCGCGGTAGAAACACTCACCCTGCACCTCATGCCGGGTCTTAATTTTAAGAGCGTTTTCTCTTACGACAACTCGAAGGTCAGGGATCACATCTACTACAGCGCCGTGCACTGGAACGCACAAACCACCCGGGGCGCAGTAAATGAGATGACCACCAATTACAACAAGATGCTGTCATCCAATACCCTGAACTACAACAAGACGTTTAACACCGTTCACGATTTCAGCCTCCTGCTCGGGTTTGAAGCAGAGAAAAACGTGACCGACTTTATGCGCTCATCGGGCACCGACATGCCTTCCAGCGCCCTGCATACCGTGTCTACCGCCGGAACCACCAATGCTTCTGCCTACTCGTGGGGGTATAACATGCTCTCGTACTTCTCCCGGGCCGAGTACAGCTTCAACCAGAAGTATTTTGCGTCGGCCTCTCTGCGGAGAGACGGCTCATCACGCCTGGGACCGGATACCCGCTGGGGTAACTTCTGGTCTGTGGCCGGTTCATGGCGCATCAGCAAAGAAGAATTCCTGGCTGACAATGACGTCATCAGCAACCTGCGGCTGCGGGCCTCCTACGGTACAAACGGTACGCTGCCTTCCGATAACTTCGGCTGGCGCTCACTGGTAGGCTACAACAACAAATACATGGAGCAGCCCGGCGGAGGCATCATCACCCTGGCTGACCCTAACCTCACCTGGGAAACCAGCTACTCTTCTAACCTGGCCCTCGAATTCGGCCTGTTCAGAGACCGCCTCTCCGGTAGCGTGGAATATTTTAACCGCGATTCCAAAGACCTGCTGCAGGATGTGCCCATCTCTACCGTTACCGGCTTCAGCTCTACCCTGAAGAATATCGGGGAGATCAATAACAAAGGGATAGAGATCGAGCTGAACGGCGACATCATCCATAAAGACGGCTTCCGCTGGAGCGCCGGTGTCAACGCCACCGCCATGAAGTCAACCGTGACCAAGCTGTACGGCGGCCAGGACATCATCTGGAACGACCCTACCGGCGGTGATGCCCGCTCGCAGTTTATCTACCGCGAAGGCGAGTCTACACTGGCCTTCTACGGGTACGAATGGGCCGGGGTAGACCCGGAAAACGGTAAAAACGTATGGTATGTCAACGATCCGGAAAACCCTTCTTCGGGCGACTTCCAGTTTAACGGGCGTGCGGCCACCTATTCCTACAGCAAGGCGTTCCGGAAGATCATCGGGAACGGGATTCCGAAACTCTACGGCGGCATCAACACCGACGCCGAATACAAAGGCATCAGCGTAGGTCTGAACTTTATGTACAAGCTGGGCGGCAACCTCTATGACGGCGCCTTCAAAGATGTGGCCGATGACGGCTACTACTGGGAGCGGATCCGGTCAGAGGTGTACTATGAAAACATGTGGAGTCCCTCCAACCCTACCGGCACCATGCCCAAGCTGGACGGCAATGACCTGACCGACCCCATGCAGAACTCTACCCGGCAGCTTCACAGCGCAAGCTTTATCCGCCTGAAGAACGTTACCGTGGCCTATCGCGTGCCTAAAAATGCGCTGAAAGCAATCAAAGCAGAAAATTGCCGGCTCTTTTTCAATGGCACCAATTTATGGACCGCCTCCAAATTTAAAATCGCAGATCCTGAGGTGAACCAGTATAGTACCCGCGGATGGGAAACCCCTTACGGTAAGACCTATACTTTTGGTATTGAACTTGGCTTTTAATTCTGTAAAACCTCAAAAATTGCTTAACAATGAAGAATATAATAAAGATACTTGCCATAAGCGCTTTACTGGGCACCACCTCCTGTAAAGACTTCCTGGAGGTAAAGCCGACCAACTCGGGCGACTCCAAGGTAGCGGTTCAGACGGCCAATGATGCCAAGATCATCATTAACGGCATCATGCGCAGGATGACCTCCATCAATTACTACGGCCGTGATTTCATTCTGTACGGCGACGCCAAAGGCGGCGATATGACCATTTACTCGGCCGGCCGGGGAAATGACGCGATGTACACCTTCAATCACTCGGCCAACTCCAATGCCTACGGCGGATTCTGGTCAGTGATCTTCAACAATATCATGCAGGCCAACAGCCTCCTGGAGAGCATTGAAAAGCTGCAGGCGGAAGGAAGCACCGAAAGCTTCGACGCCTACAAAGGCCAGGCACTGACCGCCCGTGCCCTGATGTATTTTGACCTGGTGCGCCTGTACGGGAAGCCCTACAATTTCGACAAATCGGCCTACGGGGTGCCCAACATCACCACCACGCTCAGCTCTACAGAGCAGCCCCTCCGGGCCACCGTGGAACAAAATTATACCCAGATCCTGGCCGACCTGAAAGCAGCCGAAGCCCTGCTGCCCAAAACCAAAAGTAACGGGTATATCAACTACTACGGCAACAAGGCCATACAGGCACGGGTATACCTGTACATGAACAACTACACCGAGGCCCTGGCGGCGGCTGAAGACGTGATCACCAAAGGCGGATATACGCTCTACACCCCGGCCAACTGGGTGGAGTCCTGGACCAAACAATTCGGTTCCGAGTCGATATTTGAGCTGGGCATGTTCCCCAACGAAGGCGACCAGGGCACCGGCTCACTCGGGTTCTACCTCCGGAGAAAAGGCCATGGCGCCAGCACGGCACTCGGGTTTTACGGGGCCAGCGACTACTTCCTGAACCGGCTTAAGCAAGACCCGACCGACGTACGCTGGGGAGTAATGGACGCCGACGAGATCTCTACCGCAGCAGCACCGCGCCTGGGCTCGCTCTACAAATACAGCGGCAGCATTACCCTGGCCGGTGACGGGAAAAGCACCAATACGGCCGTGAACATCAAAGTGATACGCTCATCTGAAATGTATCTTATTGCGGCGGAGGCGGCCTTCCAGCTGAATCAGAAAGACAAGGCAGCCACTTACCTGAACGCCATCCGGCGCAGGGCTCCGGCACTGGCTGCAGCCACAGCCGCCGACATCACCCTCGATATGATCCTGGATGAGAAAAGCAAGGAGCTGTTCGGAGAAGGGCACCGGTTCTTTGATGTGCTCCGGAACAACAAATCGATCACCTTCAATGACGAGATTATCGGATCGAACATCAACATCCGGCCCAAAACCATTGACCGGACCTACTTCAAGACCGTTCTGCCGATCTCCATTGCAGAGATCAATGCCAACCCCGGTATTGCAGCCCAGCAGAATACAGGGTACTAATAAAATACTAACAAAAACAAAAAAGGTGCGCGGCCTCCGGCCGCGCACCTTTTTATATTCCCGGTAAAAACTACTCTTTGATATCCCACCAAACCGGGTAAGACCAGATATCGTTGCTCAGTGCGCTGGGGTGCGAAGCTTTCACATTCTCCGAGTTGTAATTGATCTCATGCGAAACCTGCATTACCCGGCGGAATTGCTTTCCGAGCGGTATTTTGTTCTGCGCAGCAGCCGTAACCGTATATTCGTAAGGAACCGCCCAGCCCGGGTATGCCACCGTGCTGTAATCGTACCGGCGCATATCGTTCCAGTTCTGCTGCGTATACGACAGGGCAATAAACTTCTGCGTCATAATCTTACCCAGGGTAATATCAGCAGCCGTACCGATGCCTTTATCCATAAACGTATTAATTTTGGCCGCGTCCATCGGCGACTTGCTGACATTTACGTTTCCGTAAGCCGCCAGCTTCATGTTCATCAGGTCAATGTGCGCCTTGATCCCCTCTTTATAAGCGGCAAACGCCCCGGTTTTATCTCCTTTGTTGAACAGCACCTCCGCTTTGATGAAGCACATTTCAGGATAAGTCACCAAATGGGTGGGCGCATCGGGTCTTGAATAGAACGTTCCGGTAGCGGCCACGGTGCCGTCAGCCCACTTATAAATGTCTGTAACGTCTTTGTTGTACCCGATCGAGCTGCTTTTCAGCGATACATATACCGTATCGCCCCAGCGGCTGGCGTTGGCGCTGTTGATATACCACGACTTGGCCGGCACGGTTCTTCCGTTGCTCTGAATGGCGCTGGTGGTAGCGTTATACGAAGGCGAGATCGGACCTGATTCCATCCTGATCTTAGACTGCATATCCACTCCCTGCGTTCTCACAAATTTCTTCGGGTTACCGAATTCCGCCCAGGGCAAAAGCTTGTCTGCGCGCGGGTCTTCCACGCCTTTGTTATCAAAGTTGGTCAGCAGGTCGGCATACCATTTGGTTAAACGGAAGTTCGTATTCATGCCCAGGTTATCAAAAACAATGGCTGTTTTGAGCGGATCGGCAAACAGAACATCACCCACGTTGTCTGCAGGCGAGTCTTCGTGCGTGATCACCGTGCTCTCCCCTACCGACTGCGGGCCCTGTGCCAATGCGGCCAGAACGTCATCCGGCTTATACAGGCCGCTCTTCTTCGAAAGGTTGTTCAGCCACCGGGCTTTTAACCCGTAACAAAGCTTAAGCCACTTGCTCACGTCACCGTTATTCCAGCTGTCGCCGGCCGCCAGGGGCGTAGCCGTAGCCGGCTGGGCCATTTTAAAGTACTCTATGGCCTTATCAATATCGGCAAGGCAGCCTTCATAAATCACTTTCCCGTCATCAAATTTCGGGGTGATGGCGGCACTGAGAGCTTCGGTATACGGCATTTCCCCGTACCAGTCGGTCATCAGCATAAAGCCCATGGCCCGGATGGCCCTGGCCGCTCCCATATAATGGTAGGCCCCTTCTTTCTCCGCCTTGATTTCCAGGTCTTCCAGGTTGGAGCCCACACCTACAAACCAGAACTGGTAAGGAGTGGTAGACATACCCGCAATGGGGTTCCACCCGGCCGACATGCTTTGCTGGGCCGTGCTGTTCACAAACGTTACCTGCTGGGTAACGGTAGCCGCCCTGACACCCGCCGTGCCCTGCGCGTACAGGTAATAGTGCTGAACCCAGGTCAGCCGGCTTTTTACTGACGCCACCGTGTTCGAAGGCGTATTGGGGTCTTCGTTAATATCCAGCCAGCTGTCTTTGCACGACGACAGGATAAGCATCGAAGCCACGCTCCATAACAATATATTTTTTAACTTATTCATAACCGAGTTTTTAGAATTTAACGTTTAAACCAAATGTCAGACCTGCCGTGGCCGGTACACCGTTGAAATCAATGCCCACCGAGCTCGACCCGATCACACCCGAGCCCGCCGCCGAGGTCTCCGGATCCATGCCTTTGTAGTTGGTCAGTAACCACAGGTTGGTTCCGGTCACACTTGCCGTCATGCCTTTGAATACCTGGTTGTTTTTCAGCAGGCCTTTCCCGATATCATATGAAAGCGATATGCTTCTTAATCTCAGCCATTTGGTATCGGTCATAAAATTGGCACTCTCCCGCACATAAAAATCGCTCCAGTAATCCTGGATGATCTTACGGCCGCTGGTTTGCACGCCCCGTATGCTGTAGAACTCGTTGGCGTTAAACGTAAAGGTCTTATCTTCGTATACCGGGGCTGCGTCTGTGCCGCCGGTTCTTACCACACCGCTCAGCACCAGATTATCTCTCTGCATACTACGCTTGCTCATCCCGTTTACGGTCATAAAATAATCGGTACCGTTATAAACCATACCGCCTAAACGGAAGTCAAATAAGAAAGAAAGGTTAAAATTCTTATACCTTATGTTATTGTCAAAGCCCCCGATCAGCTTAGGCTCCCGGTTACCGATATTGTAGGTAGTAAGGTTATCGCTTACCGGCATACCCGTATTGGCATCCAGGATGATCTTGCCGTCATCGGTTCTTGACCATTTTGAACCCGATATGGCCATAAAGTTACCGCCGTTAAAAGAAGCTGCTTTGGCATTTCCTACCTGTACGTCGGTTACGTAAAGTATTTCAAGCCCCTGGAGCAGGTTTTCCACGGTTCCTCTGTTCCGCGACAAATTGAGGGTGGTGTTCCACTCAAAATCTTTCCGGACCACCGGCTTACCGGTCAGTGAAAGCTCCATCCCTTTGTTATAGATATCCCCCGCATTGACCGAAACAAAAATATAACCGGTTGACTGTCCCATCCGCGGAGAAAGGATCTGGTTAAACGAGTTATTGGTATAATATGCATAATCCAGTCCCAGGCGGCCTTTCAGGAAGCGCATTTCCAGACCCACTTCAAACGAGGTGGTGTTTTCCGGCTTCAGGTAAGGGTTACCCCGCTGCCAGTTGTTACCGGTACCGACAATCCCGCCCAGGAATTCGCGCGGCGACCACAAATACGTATTGGTCACATACGGCGCCGCATCTTTCCCTACACGCGCCCATGAAGCCCTTAGCTTACCGAAGCTTAACCACGGTGTATTGTCCAGCAATTCGGTAAACACAAAGCTACCGCCTACCGAAGGATAGAAATACGAGCGGTTGCTGGCCGGAAGCGTTGACGTCCAGTCGTTCCGTCCCGTAACATTCAGGAACAGCATGCTCTTATACGAGGCCCTGAGCTCTCCGTAAGCCCCGAACAGCCTTCTTTTTGAGCTTACCACATTCATGAACTTGTTGGCATCAATGATGTTTCCGAAGCTGTGAAAGCCTTCCACTTCAAAATGATACCCCATTCTGCGGTTATTCACCACCCGGGTTTCTTCCGAGAAATAACCCACTAAGGCTCCCAGGTCGAAATCGCCGACTTTCTTGTTAAAATCAGACATCAGGTTAGACGACCAGTAATTGAAGTTGTAATCGCTCTCCGACATCATCCCCTGCTGCCAGATATCTTTGATGGCGCCGCCTTCCCCGATCAGCGTGGAGTTTTTGGTCACATACCAGTCAGAACCCAGGCGGTACGACACCTTCCACCAGTCAAAAATATCTGCGCTGGCATTCAGGTTCCCGGTAAGGCGGTTGGTCTGATCGGCCAGGTTATTCCTGTTGATGGTCCAGTAAGGGTTTTCAATATCGTCTTTCAGTTCCTGCAGGCCTTCAAACATCCGGTATTTGGTACCGTCATCATTCAGGTATTTTTGCATATCGTCACTTCTCGACCAGCGGTAGGTAGAGTTCATGGCTCCCGTTCCGCCTGAGTTATACAGTCCTGAAGACGTAAGCGTTTTATCGGTGTTGGCTATGCTGTAGGCCACATTGGCACCCAGCTTGATCTTCCCGTAGCGCTGATCGCCGTTAAAACGGAAAGTGGTCTTGTCAAAGCCGGTATTCGGGATGATCCCGGTCTGGTCAAAGCGCGATGCCGACAGGTAAAAAGAGTTATTTTTACTTCCGCCTGCCAGGCTTATATTGTGGTCAAAGGAAGTTCCGTTCTGGAAAAAATCTTCAATATTGTTGTAAATCTTTTCACCGGGCGCAAAAGCTTCTCCCCACGACTGCGTGGTGTAGGTATCCAGCACCCCGGCAGCATTGTAATAGCCTCTTTTGTATTTATCCTGCTGTTCGGGGTAACGGTTTACCCAGCTGGTAGAAACGCGCGTTGAAAAGTTCAGCTCGGCACGGCCTTCCTGCCCCGACTTGGTGGTGATCAGGATAGCCCCTGCCGCCGCACGTGACCCGTACAGGGCTGCCGCTGCAGGTCCTTTCAGAACAGATACATTCTCAATATCTTCCGGGTTAATATCCATGACCCGGTTACCGTTAGGGGCTGCCACTGACAGCGCACCGTCAAAAGCACTGTTACCGCCAATAATGGTAGAGTTATCGTAGATCACCCCGTCTACCACAAAGAGCGGCTGGTTATCTCTTTCAAGCGAGGTACCTCCGCGGAGAATGATCTGCGCGCCGGCACCGGCCGCTCCTGACGACTGCGTAACGTTCACCCCGGCAATTTTACCGGCCAGTGAGTTCACCACGTTCGCACTCTTGTTCTTGAGCAATTCCTCCGAGTTCAGGTCCTGTACCGCATAGCCCAGTGCCTTTTTCTCCTTTTTTATACCCATGGCGGTCACTACAATTTCCTGCAGTTTTCCCTGGGCAATTTCCAGCTGCACATTCACCACCCGGGAAGCCGGCACGGTTACTTCGGTTTCCGAATACCCCACTGCTCTGAAGATCAGCGTTTCTCCGGGATTGGCCGCAATACTGAATTTCCCGTCGGCTAAAGTCATGGTTCCTGTTGATTTTCCTTTCACCAGCACAGATACTCCGGGAACAGGCTCCCGGTCAACATCCAGTACCGTTCCGGTAACTGTGGATTGCGCGTACGATATTCCTATTGCTGTAAAGAACAGGAATACCAGAAGACGTAATTTTCCTTTCATAGATTAAATAGATATTAAATGGACAATTAAAATACACGGGTCAAGTTGCTTCCTGCTATCCACACAAACCGGCATAGGGTTAAGGTAGGCTCGTAAAGCGTAGGGAACTCATATAACAAAAATAAAAAAATTCCCTTTCAGATCAAAAGGGAATTCCTGTTTTTTATTAAACGGAAAGCGTTTTAAGCCGAATTCCGGCTGGCATTGATATTGCCGAACAGCGAGCGCGTCACCATCTTCTGGTATATGTGCTTCAGCTCTTCGTCATCGGTTTCTTCGATCTTCTGCAGGCCGTATTGCTGGATAGCCAGGAGGGGAAGCACGATCTGCTCGCGGTAATTAACAGACAACGAACCCACTACTTCAGTCTCCATCAGGGTTTTCTGGTTGGAGATCTCCAGCATGTACTTCACGCTCTTCTCGTATTCCTCGTTCATGATGTTCCACAATTCACCGTACTCCGGGTCTTCGCGCATGTAGGAGGTCAGTGCAAAATAGGTTTTGGAAAGCGACATCATGCTGTTCTGGATCAGCGTCTTAAAATACAGCGAATTGTTATACAAATACCGCACTTCTTCCTCACGGCCCTGGTGGACCATCGACTCGATCGCCGTACCCAGCCCGTAAAAACCGGGAATGTTCTGCTTCAGCTGGCTCCAGGCGCCTACAAACGGGATGGCCCGCAGGTCGGTGAGCTTCAGCTTTCCGCCCGAGCTGCGCTTGGTGGGCCGGCTTCCGATATTGGTTTGCCCGTAGTACTTCAGCGGGCTCTTGTTTTCCAGGTACGGTACAAACAGCGGGTGATTTTTCAGCTCCAGGTATTTCTCGCCGCCCGTTTCTGCCAGCTCTTCGATCAGGACGCGCTCTTCGGGCGTGATAATGGCCTTCTGGTCACCGAACACATCGTTCAGCACCCCGGCCGAAAGCAGCTGCTCAAAATTGAACCGGGCCTGGGGCCGCGAGCCGTACATCGAGGTAATGGTCTGGCCCTGGATGGTCACCTGGATCTCGTTATTGGCAATGGTAGGCCCCTGCGATGCATAGAACTGGTGGGTTTTGCCACCGCCCCGCGCCGGCGGGCCGCCCCGGCCGTCAAAAAAGATCACGCTTACCTCGTTTTCTTCCGATACCTGGGTAAGCTGCTCCTTCGCCCGGAAGATCTCCCAGTTGGCTTTAATGTAGCCCCCGTCTTTGGTACCGTCAGAAAAGCCCAGCATGATGGTCTGGGTATTTCTCCGGATGTTCAGGTGGCGGCGGTAGGCCAGGTTGTTGTACAGCTCTTCCATGCTGTTTTTGGCGGTATCCAGCCCTTCTATGGTTTCAAAAAGCGGTATGATATCCACCGACGCTTCCGCATCGCGGTACCCGCAGAACCGGAACATGGCCAGCACCTCCAGCACCGAGCAGGCCGATGTAGAGTTGGAAATGATATACCGGTTACAGGCTTTCTCACCGTTATGTCCCTGGATCTCTTTCATGGCCCGGATGGTCCGGAAAGTATCTCTCACCAGGAGATCCGTGAAGTCATCCTCCCACACCTCAATGGTGCTGGCAGTGAGAAACTCGATCTTCTCCTCGTGGGTCCATTCCGGGTAAGGAGTATCTGACACCTTGAATTTCTCGTTTACGGCCTGCATCACCTTCTCATGGATGCTGCTGTCCTGGCGGATATCCAGGGTGGCAAAATGCAGCCCGAACAGCTTCACCCGCAGGATAAAACGGTCAAGCTCTTCAATGAACATGCTGCCGTGCTGGGTCACCATCACTTCCCTCACCTCTTCCAGGCGGCTGAGCAGGGCATTGTACGACAGGTCATTATTCAAGCCGAACATATTGGTGTACAGCTTGTTATTAATCTTATCCAGCAACGGGATCACCCCTTTGAACGTAAAGCGCCGCCGGATGCTCTTGAAGTGATTATAATAACATTTCAGGATATTCGACCGAAGCTCCTGGGCCACCTTACGGGTGATATCGGCCGTTACAAACGGGTTACCGTCACGGTCTCCGCCCGGCCAGAAGCCCAGCTCAATTACCGGGGCTATCTCTTCGCCGTCAAAAAACTCTGTTGTCACGGTCTCCTGGATCTGGCTGAGCACCTCGTAATACACATGCCGCAGGTAAAAAATGATGCTTTGCGCTTCCTGTACGGGCGTAGGCTGCTCATCGTTAAAGAAGGGGGTTTTGCCCAATTGCTGCAGCAGCTGGTCAATGGTGCTGATGTCGTTCACCTGGATGTACTGCTCCAGGTCCTGGATGATTCTCAGCACCGAGTTCGGGTAAAACTGGGTAGGGTGCGCGGTAAAAACCACTCTCACCTTAAAATTCCTCAGCTTCTCTCTCACCTCTTCCAGCTTGTTGTTCTGGCGGGCCAGGGCAAGAATGGCTTTCAGGGTACCGGGCGAGTCGGCCGGGGTCAGCTTTTCAAAAGCCGCATCCTCCACGCTGTCAAACAGCACCACCTGCCGCTCCACGTACGTGATCAGGCGAAAAAGCAGGTCTATTTTTTCTTTCTCCGTGGTAAAAACCGTGAACTTCTCAAAAAAAGCGTCAATGATTTCTTTCGGGTATTTCCCTTCTTCAAAGCCCTGCTTGGCGTTATCGTACAAAAAAGGCATCAGTGAGCCGATCTTGGCCATTTTATCATAGGGAAGCCTCGAAAATAAAGTATTAAAAACCAAATACTTATTGTGAACCTCCCGGGTAAAAACGGCCTCCAGATTTTGATTGGGCATCGTTATTTCAGATTAGAGTGAGGAACAAATATAAAAAAACCCCATTTCAAGCATGAGGTTTTAAATAAAAAAAGACTTTTCGGGTAAAAAAAATAATACTTTATAAGAGTTACGTCGTATTTTCTAAAGATTATTCATTTAAATATAATGTTTACCGAACTCTTCCGCCTTCGCTACGAACTCTTTTACCAGCTGCTCATCTTCTTTCGGACAGATCATCAGCACACGATCATGCTCGGCAATAATGTACCCCTTCAGGTCTTTCACTACCACCAGCTTGTCTTTAGGCATTTTCAGGATACTGTCTTCCACGTTATAGAGCATGCTGTAGCAGCTGACCACGTTATTTACCTCGTCTTTTTCCGAATTTTCGTGCAGCGACTTCCAGGTTCCGAGATCTGACCAGCCGATATCACAAAGCACCACGTATACGTTCTCCGCCTTTTCCATCACGCCGTTATCAATAGATATAGACCGGCACCGGGGGTAGGCTATATCCAGGGCCTCTTTCTCCCCTTCCGTGAAGAAATGCGGCTGGGCCTCGCGGAAGGCGTCAGCAATCTCCGGCAGGTAGTTATCCAGCGCTTTCAGGATAGAAGGCATGCTCCAGATAAATATGCCGCCGTTCCAGACATAATCGCCGCTTGAAATAAACATCTTCGCAATTTCCAGGTTCGGCTTCTCGGTAAAGGTCTTCACCTTTTTAACCTCCTGATCATCGCTGTCGTCAAACTGGATATACCCGTACCCCGTATCCGGGCGCGTAGGCGTAATGCCCAGGGTGACCAGCACATCGGCATTTTGGGAATAATCAAGGGCCAGCGTAAGCCTCCGCCTGAACTCTTCGGGCTTCAGGATGATGTGGTCGGCCGGCGCCACCACCACGTTGGCGTTCGGGTTGATCTTGGCGATCTTGAAGCAGGCATAGGCAATACAGGGAGCGGTATTTCTGCGGCCCGGCTCCAGCAGGATCTGGTCATCGGTCAGGAAAGGAAGCTGCTCCCGGGTGATATCGTAATATTCCCGCGAGGTCACCACATAGATGTTCTCTTGGGGGCAAATGCCTTCAAACCGTTCGGCCGTTTGCTGGATGAGGGTGCTTCCCGTACCTAAAATATCGTGAAATTGCTTGGGAAAATTCTGGCGGCTGAAGGGCCAGAAGCGGGTACCTGCCCCCCCTGCCATTATAATGAGATAGTTTGATGAGATCATAGACTGTTTGCTAAAGTGTATAGTTATAAAAAAGTTCCGGGTGGCTAGTTCCGAGTACCGGGTACTAACCACTCGGCACTAACCACTCGGAACTAATATACCCGGCACTACCTATTCCTCGCCCCATGCTTCGGATGACTCCTTGCATTCCGGTTCGGGTTGTTTTTCGGACCGGGCTTCTGCCCTGTTTTTTTACCTTTATTCGCAAAGCCCTTGCCTGCAGCCCGGAACTCCGGAGCAGGCCCCAGGCCCAGTTGTTCCGTAATTTTCCTGACCTCCACTTCTTTTTCCAGCAGGCCTTCAATGGCCTTCACCGAGCGGCGGTCTTTTTCAGACACAAAGGTCACTGAAGCTCCTTCGGTGTCTGCCCGTGCCGTACGTCCTATCCGGTGAATATAATCTTCCGCATCGCGGGGGATGTCGTAATTAACCACCAGGTTCAGGTTCGAAATATCGATCCCTCTTGATAGCACGTCGGTAGCCACCAGGATATTGTATTTCCCTGCCTTAAAATCACGGAGGGCGGTCTCCCGGTCTTCCTGTTCAATATCCGAAGATATACCTTTTGCCTTCAGCTTATTTTTGGCCAGATCGCGCAGAATTTTCTGGATCATAACCCGCTGAGACGTGAAAATAATGATTTTCTGCCCGGCATAAGGCTTGATCAGGCTCAGCAGCAGGGGCAGCTTCTGCTCATCGGAAGCCATATAAAACTGCTGGTCGATTTTCTCCGCCGGCTTGGATACGGCCAGGCTGACCTCGGCCGGGTCATTCAGGATTTTCCGGGCAAATGTCCGGATCCGCGGGGGCATGGTAGCCGAAAACATCAGGTTCTGGCGCTGCGCAGGCAGATGCTGAATGACGTACATGATGTCGTCTGAGAAGCCCATATCCAGCATTTTATCAGCTTCATCCAGGATCAGGCGCCGGATACGGTCAAACCTGATCTTTCCCGATTTCATGTGCGCCAGCAACCTTCCGGGCGTGGCAATAATGATATCGGCGCCTTCGGTAAGGGCCGTACGCTGCTGGTCCCAGTTCTCGCCCTTTCCGCCGCCATAAATGGCCAGGCTGGTCACGCCCACAAAATACCCGAGCCCTTCAATCTGCTCATCGATCTGCTTGGCCAGCTCGCGCGTGGGCACCACGATCAGCGTGGAGAGCCCGTCGCCGCCTTCCTCCCGTATTTTACTCAGCACAGGAATCAGGAATGCGGCCGTTTTGCCGGTACCGGTCTGGGCACAGGCCAGCAGGTCTCTCCCTTCCAGGATAATGGGTATTGCTTTCTCCTGAATGGGGGTGGTATCCTTATAATTCATGGCATCTATGCCATGCGTAACATCGGGGTGTAAATTAAATTCTTGAAATTTCAAATTCCTTTTAAAGTTTTATGCAAATACTTACCTTTGTGAGGTAATATTTACGCGTCATTTATTGTTATATCAGAAACGCCTCCCAAAAGTAATTAATTCGTTCGTAAAAATTTAATTTGTTAAGGGAAACAATAATTCGGAACTTTGTCATCAATTACCAGCAGCAATGAGTGATTCTATCAAGCACGAGTGCGGAATAGCCATGGTTCGCCTCCGCAAGCCTCTTGACTACTATATTGAAAAATACGGTACTCCGCTGTACGCCGTTAACCGGATGTATGTTCTCATGGAGAAGCAGTCAAACAGGGGACAGGACGGCGCCGGGGTAGCCAACGTAAAAATTGAAGTTCCGCCGGGAAGCCGCTACATCAGCCGCTACCGCTCTGTTGAAAACCGCCCGGTAGTAGATATCTTTAAAAAGGTCAACGATAAATTTATTGAGGTTCAGAAGCAGGATCCTTCCCATCTGAAAGACGCCGCCTGGCTGCAGCAGAACATTGCCTTCACCGGCGAGGTGTGGCTGGGCCACCTGCGCTACGGTACCCACGGCAGAAACGAAATTGAAAACTGCCACCCCATGCTGCGCCAGAGCAACTGGCGGAGCCGGAACCTGGTGGTGGCCGGGAACTTCAACATGACCAATGCCGACGACCTCTTCAAAAAGCTGGTAGAGCTGGGACAGCACCCCAAAGACAGGGGCGATACCATTACCGTTCTTGAAAAAATCGGGCACTTTCTTGACGAAGAAAATCAACGGATATTTGATGATTTCAAAGGACAATACGAAAACCCCGAACTCAGTGATGTGATCGAGGATAACATGGACATGCAGCGGGTGCTGCACCGGGCCTGCCGCGATTTTGACGGCGGCTATGCCATGGCCGGGATCACCGGCTTCGGATCGGCCTTTGTGGTGCGTGACCCCGCAGGCATACGCCCTGCCTATTACTGGTATGACGACGAGGTGGTGGTGGTGGCCTCTGAAAGAGTGGCCATCAAAGCGGCTTTCGGAGCGCGGTATAACGATATCCTCGAGATCACACCGGGCAATGCCCTGATCATTAACAAAAGCGGCGATTTTGCAGAGCACAATATCCTGCCCCGCCTCGAGAAAAAATCGTGCAGCTTTGAACGGATCTACTTCTCGCGCGGGTCAGACCCCAATATCTACAACGAGCGGAAAGAGCTGGGCCGCAGGCTGATCCCCCAGATCCTGAAAGAAATCAATTACGACCTCGAAAATACCGTTTTCTCTTATATACCCAATACGGCAGAAGCCGCCTTTTACGGCATGGTGGAGGGAATTGAGCACTACCTTTCCACCTGGCGGAAAGAGAGGATTCTCTCCGGAGACCTGAACGAGGAAGAGCTGGAAAAGGTGCTGGAATTCAAGCCCCGTTTTGAGAAGCTGGTTTCCAAAGACGTTAAGCTGAGAACATTCATCACCAACGATGAAGACCGCTCGGAGATGGTGTCGCATGTATACGAAATGACCCACGGGGTGATCCGGAAGAAAACAGATACCCTGGTGATCATTGACGACTCTATTGTTCGGGGCACTACCCTTGAAAAAAGCATTCTCAAGCTGCTGGATAAGCTCGGGCCGAAGAAAATTGTCATCGTATCTTCCGCTCCGCAGATCCGTTATCCCGACTGCTACGGCATCGATATGTCGAAAGTAAAAGAATTCGTGGCTTTCCGGGCCATGCTGGCGCTCCTGAAAGAACGCGGCCTCGAAGATAAAAAAGAGGAAGTATACCATAAGATCCTCCTGCTCCAGGAAAAAGGAGACCTCAAAAAAGCCAACCTGGTGAAAGAACTCTTTGACCTGTTTACCGACGAAGAAGTTTCAGCCAAAATAGCAGAAATCATTATTTCTGCAGGTATTGAGGCCGAGGTTTCCGTGGTTTTCCAGACCGTTGAGAACCTGAATGCCGCATGCCCGCACCATTTGGGTGACTGGTATTTTACAGGAAACTACCCTACTCCCGGCGGGAACAAAGTAGTGAACAAAGCCTTCCTGAACTTCATGGAAGGCAGGTACGTCAGGGCTTACTAACCGGCTTTTTGATTATTTTCGGAAGCACAAAAATATTAGCGGTAGCCTCTGTGATACCCAGGTTTTTGAGACAATCCCGGATACTTATGGATTCTATTTTAAGTACGGTTTTCATAATGTGTCTGATTGATTCGGACATCAAATATAAGATTAATTACAATTTATATTACCAATAATACCATTTTTTTTATCCCTATATGCCAAAAAAAGGAGTCCTTCTGGTTAATCTCGGTACACCGGATTCCCCCTCAGTACCTGATGTGAGAAAATATCTCAGGGAATTCCTGATGGACGGGCGGGTGATCGACATCCCCTACCTGAACCGCTGGCTGTTGGTTAACCTCATTATAGCGCCGTTCCGTGCCCCTAAATCAGCCCGGATCTACCGGCAGGTATGGCGGCCGGAAGGATCCCCTCTGAAAGTGTACGGCCTGAGCAACGAGAAAGAGCTGCAGAAGGCGCTGGGAGATCAGTACGTGGTACGGCTGGCCATGCGTTACCAGAACCCGTCTATCCCGGCTGCATTGAAAGAATTTGAGCGTCTGAACCTGGAAAAGATCCTGGTGATCCCGTTTTTCCCTCAATATGCCTCGGCTACTACAGGATCCGTGCACCAGGAAGTTTTTGAAAAGGTCAGCTCCTGGCAAACCATCCCGGAGATCTGCTTTACGGGTGCTTTCTACAACCACCCGCTGCTGCTGGAAGGTTTCGCACAAAATGCCCGGAAATACCTGGACAACACCCGCTACGACCATTTCGTCTTCAGCTACCACGGGCTCCCCGAGCGCCAGACAGAGAAAGCGCATTTCGGTAAAACCTGTGAACAGGAAGGCTGTGCCTCCGGCCTCACCGAAACCAATTACCATTGCTACAAGGCCCAGTGTTACGAAACCACCCGCCTGCTGGTGACCCGGCTCGGGCTGGCAGAAGGCTCGTATACCACCTGCTTCCAGTCGCGGCTCGGAAAAGCCGAATGGATCAAGCCGTACACCGAAGATACGGTCAAAACCCTGCTGGAAAAGGGAGTACAGAAAGTGCTGGCTTTCAGCCCGGCTTTTGTGGCCGACTGCCTGGAAACCACCATTGAAGTAGGAGAAGAATACAAAGACCTGTTTATAGCCGGGGGCGGAACCCAATGGGACCTGGTGGAATCGCTCAATGACTCGCCCCTGTGGATCGGGCTGCTGAAAGAGCTGGTGCAATCCAATATCTGACCCTGGTATTCGTTAATCATACATTACGTTGTGCTCTTGAGATACCCTGCCCTGCTTCTTTTCTCTTTTTGCCTGCAGTCGTGCTGCTGGTTCGGGGATTGTAATGACCCTACAGACGAAAAAGACAATCTGCCTCAATTTGACCCGGCTCCCCGCGTGGCACAGGTAAATGTGAACTACCTGAATGAAGTATCGGGAATAGCCTCCTCTATCCGGTTTCCCGGGCATCTCTGGCTCCAGGAAGACAGCGGTAATGAACCGAAAATCGACCTGATCAAAAATGACGGCACCTACGTACGGAAAGTAACCTTTGCAGGCACCAACCGCGACTGGGAAGATATGGCCTTAGCCCCCGGACCGGAAGCCGGGAAAAATTACATCTATCTCGGGGAGATCGGGGATAATGACGCCCGATACAGCGACTACTACATTTACCGTTTTGAAGAGCCGGCAGAAGGCCAGAACACCATAGACCATTACG
>Ga0206119_100110_pt1 | contig 70092 bp, 59 predicted proteins | sample 3A50Ametagenome_FD_148608 | JGI IMG/M metagenome (GOLD analysis project Ga0206119, IMG submission 148608) | Enriched microbial communities from leaf-cutter ant dump, University of Wisconsin, Madison, United States - 3A50A | ecosystem: Environmental > Terrestrial > Nest > Insects nest > Nest dump...
ACCGAGGTCATGTAGACGCGCACCTTGTTGCCGTCGCGGATGACGGCGTCGGTCCACTCGTCGATGTTGACGCCGTCGGCCTCGGCCTGCTTGCGCGTCTCGGCCCAGTGCTTGTCCTGGCGATCCCAGACCGACTTGATGTTCGGCAGGATCGACGGCGCGACGGCGATGGCGTCATGCGGCTCGGCGAAGGTCGGGCCGTCATGCACCAGCTTCATCTTGTCGCCGGAGATGTCGATGAGCTGGTCGTTCTCCGGCTTCAGGGGACCGACGTTGAGGAAGCGGTCCTTGGAGAACTTGCACAGGCACACCAGCCAGTCGTTCGCCGCATCCAGCGTCTCGCCCATCACGATCTTCAGGTGGCCGGGCTGGTACTGGACGTCGAGCTTGTCCTTGATCGGGTCGATCTTCTCGCCGGCATAGGCGCGGATGGCCTCCTCGATGTTCCACTTGACCACCTGGCTGTCGAGGAAGAGCGAGGTATAGGCATTGCCCCGCCCGTCGAAGGCGGTGTGGAGCGGGCCGAGGCCGAGTTCCGGTTCGGCGACGACGGCGCTGCGCGGTTCGGCGTTCTCGTAGAAGATCGCGTCGAACTTCGTCACGTCGAGCACCGTGACCGTCGGCGAGAGCTTGCCGGCGACGCACAGGTGCTTCCTGTCCGGCGCCATGTTGCAGCCGTGCGGGTTGTTGGCGACGGGGATGTAGCGGGTGAAGAGGGACTTGGCCTCCTTGCGCCCGTCGAGGACCTTGACGCCGTTGATCTCCTCGTACTTCCCGGCGGCGATCGCCTTCTCGATCTCGGCGAGGTTGAAGACGACGACGTGGTCCATCTCGGACTTGGTCATCTCTTCCAGCGACATGCCCATTTCAGAGTTGTAGGAGGTCGAGAAGGCCCACTTGCCCTCGTAGTCGGCATCGCAGTTGTCGAGGTTGCCCGAGACCTGAACCTGCCAGGCGACCTCCCACTTGTCGGCGTCGACCGCGGTGAAGATGTTCACGTAGGTCGACACGTCCGTCATGGTCGAGCCGTCGTTGACGAGCGGCGCTTCGTCCTCGCCGTTGCAGAAGACGTAGTTGGAGCGCGGCCACTTCTGCGGGCGCAGGCCGTGGATGCCCTTGGCGTTCGGGATTTCGAGGATGGCGTCGGTCTTCATCACGTCGCAGCGCACGCGGGCGACGCGCGTGTTGGCCTTGTCGTTCATGAAGAGGTAGCGGCCGTCGTACTTGCCCTCGGTGAAGGACATGTGGACGTGGTGCAGGTCGCCGTTGTCGTGGATCTTCTTGCCGTTGGCGGCAAGCTGCTTCTTCGTCTTCTCCGACATCGTGCGCTGGTGGATGCGGATCGATTCATTGGTCTGGCCCCAGCCGGTGGCCGAGCAGCGGTTGAACACCGGAACGCGCATCAGCTCGCGCATCGAGGGGATGCCGAGAATGCGCATCTCGCCGCTCTGGCCGGAGGACCAGAAGCCGTAGTAGTCGTCGAGCTTGCCCGGTGCGACCGAGCCGTCGGCGCCGCTGGCGGCACGGGCCGGGGTGGCAAGGCCGGCGGCACCGAGGCCGAGGGCGGCAGGCCCCATCGTGCCGGCGAGAACGGCCGTGCCGGCGGTGGCGCTGAACAGCGCTCGGCGGCTCAGCCCCTTGTTTTCCTTCGATTCCATGGATGGCTCCTTGTGGTTAAACCTTGGCGGTTGGTTGTGGATGGGCCGGGGCGCCGCCGGGACTTGCCGCGAGCTTGGCGCGCGACTTCATCTTCTTGATCACGACGGGGCAGACGGTTTCGGACTGGTAGAGCACCTGGCAATGCAGGCAGTTGATGCATTCGTTCGGGTTGATCTCGCCGGTCTTGTGGATCGCCTGCACCGGACACTGGTTGGCGCAGGTCTGGCAGGGGTTCCCGCACTCGTGGTAGCGCTTCAGCCAGTCGAACATGCGGATGCGTGCCGGGATCGCCAGCGCCGCGCCGAGCGGGCAGAGGTAGCGGCAGTAGAACCGCTCGACGAAGAGCCCGGCGACCAGCAGCGCCACGGCATAGGCGACGAACGGCCAGGCGCGGATGAACTTCAGGATGATCGCCGTCTTGAAGGGCTCGATCTCGGCGAGGTGCTCGGCCTGCTCCACGCTGACCAGCGAGACGCCGAAGAGGCCGAGGAAGACCATGTACTTGATCGGCCAGAGCCGCTCGTGCAGGCCCCAGGGCAGCGTCCATTGCGGGATGTGCAGCTTGCGCGCGATCTGGTTCGTCAGCTCCTGCAGGGCGCCGAAGGGGCACAGCCAGCCGCAATAGGCGCCCCGCCCCCAGAAGAGCAGCGCGGCGGCGACGGCGAACCACAGGATGAAGGTCAGCGGATCGAGCAGGAAGGCCTGCCAGCTGAAGCCGTTCACCAGGCTGCCGAAGAGCGCCATCAGGTTGACGACGGAAAGCTGCGCATTGGCGTACCAACCGAGGAAGACCAGCGTGACCGTGAGGAAGGCGATGCGGAAGATGTAGAAGCCGCGTGCATTGCGGACGACATAGGTCTGGAAGAAGAACGCCCCCGTCAGCACCACCAGCATGGCGCCCAGCACCGCGATCTTCGGCCTGGAATCCTGCCAGATGCGCTTCCAGAGTTCGGCCTGCGCGCTGCCCTCGGTGCGCTCGGTGGCGACGGCGACCTCCTTGGCCGGCGAGGCGACCGCGGTGAGGTATTTCTGCGGCAGCTGGTAGGCGAGGTCGAAGGTGTGGAAGACCTTCTCGATCGGCCCGACCTCGCGATGCGCGAGAAGCTGGATGCGGAAGGGCTTTGCCGGGTCGAAGCCGACATTGGCGGGAATGCGGAACAGGTCCGTCTCGGAGAAGTCCGGCGCGCCGGCAAGCGCGATGGCGCCGAGGCGGCGGTGGTCGCGGTCGCGGAAGCGCACGGAGACGTCGTCCTGGATCAGCACGATGCGGTCGAAGATGCCGCCGCGCACATAGCCCGAGCCCTTGAAGGAATAGAGCCCGCGGCCCATCACGGCGATGGCGTTCTCGCCCTCTTTCAGCCAGCCCTTGAGGTTCGTCTCCTCGGCCGGGCCGAGCAGGGCCTTGCCGATGGCGGGAACGGAGACGAGCGCCGCCTGCATGTCGATGAAGGTGGCATCCGGCGCCTCGGTGAGCGCCCTTTCGCGGGCACGCGCGTCCGGATGGTCGGCGAAGGCCTTGTTGACCTGCGCCACGTCGAGCGAGAGCCGGCGCAGCGTGCCGTCGCCCTCGGCCTCGATCCAGTCGGCGGGGGCGGCGGCATCGGGATTGACCTTGAAGCGTGGGCCCTCCCCGTCCTTTTCCGGGGCGAGGCCGCCAAGGCCGAGCGCACGCGCGACCTTCAATCCCGAGCGGACGATGGAATCGTCGATCACCATCACCGTCACCGTCGCGCCGGAGATGATGTCCACCTCATGCGCCGTGCCGCCGGATTTCGCCTCGGCGGCAAGGTCGAGGCCGGCATAGCCGGCGACCAGCGCCTTCACCTTGGCTTCGGGAATGCCGATGAGGACGATGGGCTCGGAGTGCTTGACGAGCCGCACGCCGATGATCTTGGCATCCTTGCCCACCGCCACGAGGGTGTGGATGGGCTTGCCGGAATAGCCCGTCGTGCCGACGAAATCGGAGGTGACGAAGACCCAGGCCACCGTCTCGCCGCCCTTCAGGACCGGCGCCACCGCGAGGTCCTCGCGGATCGGGCCGAAGCCCTCCGCGCCGGGCACGAAATCGGAGGCGACCGCGGACGGCAGGTAATCCTGCAATACGGTGCGCGCGCTGGCAGATACCGCGCAGCACAGGCTGGCGCAGAGCAGAAGGACGAAGCCGATGAATTTCATTCCAGGGTATTCCCGCAAGTCGTGGCGGGACATTGGAATGTTCGCGGCGGTCCGTCGTTGAGCTAAATCAATCCGGAGCGAAGGGGCAGTACCGGATCCGGCACGGCCCCTCCAAGTCTTATACTTACCAGGACTTGCTGAGCTTGAAGGTGATCGTGCGCGCCTCGCCGTAGCCGCAGACGTTCACACCCTGGCACCCGCTGACATAGTCCTTGTCGAAGAGGTTCGCGACGTTGAGGGACGCCGTCCAGTCGTTCTTCTTGTAGCGGACCGCCGCATCGACGAGCGCCGCATCGGAGACCTTGAGCGTGTTCGCCTCGTCCGCCCAGGATTCGCCCTGGTAGCGGACACCGGCGCCGACGCTGAGCCCGTCGAGCGCATCCGTGGTGAAGGCATAATCGAGCCAGAGCGAGGCGGTGACCGCCGGCACGATATAGGGCGAGTTTCCGACGAGGGACGGATTGAGCGGGTTCTTGCTGATCTCGATGTCCGTATAGGAGAAGGAGGCAAGGGCGCGCCAGTTCTCGTTCAGATTGACCTTGCCCTCGATCTCGAAGCCGCGCGACCGGACCTCGCCCAACTGGCGCGAGATCGTCGAGGGAGCGGGCTCGCTGACGGTGAAGTTCCTCTTGTCGATCTGGAAGAGCGAGGCGGTGATCATGCCGTCGACGAAGCCGGGCTCGTACTTGACGCCCAGTTCGTACTGCTCGCCCTCCTCCGGCTCGGCCAGCCCCGTGGCGGTCGTGGCGATGAGCGGGCTGAAGAAGGTCGCGACGCTCGCATAGGACGTGACGCCGTTGTCGAATTCGTAGGCGATGCCGGCGCGGCCGCTCCAGGCGCTGTCGCTATAGCCGTAGCTGTTGGCAACGGGGTTGAACGCCGAGACGCCGTTGTCGCTGTCCGTCTTCACGACATCGTAGCGGCCGTTCAGGGTGACGAGCCAGCCATCGCCGAAACGCACCTGATCCTGCGCGTAGAGGCCGATCTGGCTCAGGCTGACGACCTGGTCGGTCGACAGCACGCCGGTGCCCAGCGGCAGGCCATAGACCGGGTCCGTGGCGCTGATCGGCGGGGTGATGCCGCAGCAATACTGCTCGGTATCGAGGCGGTAGTAGCGGTAGTCGAGGCCGGTCATGAAGCTGTGGCTCGTCGGGCCCAGATCGAACCCGGTCTCAACGCGGTTGTCGATCGTGAAGCTGTCGGCAACCGACTTGTGCTCGAAGCGGGACCGCGCCAGCTCGTAGTCGGGCCCGGTCGGAGCGCCGCCCACCCATCCGCCGAGGAAAAGGCTGTCCTCGTGCTTGCGCAGGTGACCGTACCGGACGTCCTGGGAGAATTTCCAGCCGTTGTCGAACGTGTGCTCGAACTCATAGCCGAGCATGTTCTGCACGTAATCGCCGTCGTCTATGCCCGGCTCGCTGTAGAAGGCCTTGCGATCGATCCTGCCGAACGGCGCGTCGACCTCCGTGCCCACATAGGGGAAGAAGCCGTTGCCGACATGCACCTGATCGAGCGCGCCGGCATAGCCCCAGACGGTGAGGCTGGTGGACGCGTCCGGCGTGATCGTCAATTGCGGCATGAGGAAGCCGCGCAGGTCTTCCGAATAGTCGGAATAGTTGTCGCCGCCCGAGATCTTGCCGGTCAGGCGGTATTTCACGGTGCCGTCCGCGTTCACCGCATCGGACATGTCAAAGCCGAGGAAGGCGTTGCCGTTCGAGTTTATGCCCGTTTCGGCATAACGGAGCGGGTCGTCGGTCGGCCGCTTGCGCACCATGTCGATCAGGCCGCCGGGCGTCGCGCCGCCGTAAAGAACGGAGGACGGGCCCTTCAGCACGTCCACGCGCTCCAGCATGAACGGATCGATCTGGGTGCCGCCGAAGCCGTAGGTGAAGAGGCTGAGGCCATCCAGATAGACGCCGGTCTGCGCGACGTCGAAGCCGCGGATATAGAACCAGTCGGTATCCGGGTCGCTGCCGAACGGCTGCGTCGCGACGCCCGGCGTATAGCGCAGGATCTCGTCGACCTTGTTGGTGATGCCGCGGTCCTGGAACTCCTGCTGGCCGACGACGGAGACGGACTGCGGAATATCGCTGATCGCCGTGTCGCTCTTCGAGCCGGCCGAAGACGCCTTGGCGACATAGCCCTTGACCGGCGCGACGGCGGAGCCCGCCTTGCCGGCCGCCCCCTCGACCACGACAGCCTGAAGCTGCGTCTCCTGCGCCAGCGCGGGCATGGCCGCGCCGAGCACGGCAGCGGCCGTGCTCGCCTTCAACAGACCCCTCATCATCCCCGGAACTCTCGTCTTCATGAAACAACCCCACCGATGCCGCAGCCCCTGCATGCGGCGTAAATAAGATGAGCAATTAACTCATCTTTATCGGGGCGGATTGAACGCATTTGCGGTTCTTGAACGGATTTGGGCAATTTTGACCGCTTTGCGGCTACTTCTGCGCCTTGCGCCAATGGGCGGGCGGAAGGCCGGTGACCTGGCGGAAGATGCGGGTGAAATGCGCCTGGTCGGAAAAGCCCGTCTCCGCCGCGATGTCGCTCAGCGCATTGCCCTCCGACAGCAGCATCTGTTGCGCCCTGCGGATGCGCATCTTCATCTGCCACTGGTGCGGTGCCGCGCCGGTCGATGCCTTGAAGGCCCGGCTGAAATGCGATTGCGACAGGCCCGTCAGCGCCGCGAGCTCTTCGAGGCGGATGCCGCGCAGGCAATTGGCCTCGATGAAATCCAGCGCCCGCCGCAATTGCCATGCGGCAAGGGCGTTGCGCCGGCGCGGCGCGGACCGGCCGAGCTTCATCGCGTCGATGATCAGCGCCATTGCCAGCCCGTCGCCGTAGAGGTCGTGCAGCGGCTGCGGATTGGCGCATTCGGCGGCGATGAGCTCACCGAGTGCGACGATCCCGGGATCGTTGAAAAGCAGGTGCGGATCGTCCAGCTTCTTCGGGTCGAGGTCCTCGCCGAGGCGCCTGAGAATGACCTGCGTATCGAAATGCAGGTCGAGATGGCGCATGGAGCGCACGCCGATCACGTCGACCCACAGGTCCATGCCGGCCGGCACGAAGGAGATCGGCCGCTGCCCGGTATCCTGCGGCGTGGCGGCGCCGTCGGCGGTCATCTTCAAGAGCGGACGCCCCTCGCCTTCCGCCTCGAGCAGGATGAACAGCCGCGGATCGGCGGCGATATAGTAGCCGCCGGCGCTCGGCGCGCATTCCACCTCGGTAAGGTCGGCGGTGATGCCGTTCCACCGGCGGCTATGGATGTTGCCGACAACCTTGAAGCCGCTGATCCGGTTGTTCATTCGGGGCTGGAATGTCAACACGCACCCCATAAGTGGAGTATAAACTGAAACTTTCATGCGCGAAGGCGGCGCCGCTGTCAATCGGGCATCTGCCCCGCGGCGCGACAAAAGCCGGCCGGTTCAGGCTTTCGCCGCCCGGGCCGCCAGATGCGTGCGCGCCAGCAGGGGCACGAGCCAGTCGACGAAGACGCGCACCTTGTTGCTGAGGTGACGGTTCGGCGGATAGACGACATAGAGGGGAACGGGAACGGTGCGCCAGTCCGGCAGCACGGGAACGAGCTGGCCTCTGGCAAGCGCCTCCTGCGCCATGAAGCACGGCATCGGCGCGACGCCGAGCCCGGCAAGCGCGGCGGCAAGGTAGCTGCGCGCGTCGTTGACCGAGACGATGTAGCGGCCGTTGACCTCGACCGTCTCGCCCGCCCGCTCAAACTCGAACGGGATGACCCGGTTGGTCTGCGCGAGGAAATAGTTCACGCAATGATGCGCCGCCTCCAGCTCCGAAGGGTGCCCCGGCGCGCCGAAGGTTTCGAGATAGCGCGGCGCGGCGCAGGCGATCATGTCCATCTCCCCGACACGGCGGGCGATCAGCGACACGTTGCCCGGCGAGCCGGCGCGCAACGCGCAGTCCACGTTCTCGGCAAGATAGTCCACCGTCCGGTCGCCGACGCCGAGGTCGATATGGATATCGGGATAGCGCTCATGGAAATCGTTGAGCTCGGGGATGACGATAAGGTCGGCGAAGGCGCCCGACATCTCCACGCGCAGGCGCCCGCTCGGGCTGGTGCGCGAGTGGGTGAGGCTGCCGTCCAGCTCGTCGAGCTCGCTGACGATCTGGTTCGCCCTTTCGTAGTAGAGTGCCCCGTCGGTCGTCACCATGACGCGGCGCGTGGTGCGGTTGAGGAGCTTGGTCTGGAGACGGGTCTCGAGATTCTGGATGAGGTTGCTGACGGTCGCCTTGGGCATGCCGAGCGCGGCGGAAGCCCGCGTGAAATTGCCTGTCTCCACCACGCGGAGGAAGGCGCGCATCGCAGAAAGCTGATCCATGGAACATTCCCACCCTGAAAGATATGATTGTTCGAAATATTGGACAGTGAAATCGGTTTTACCATACTTATCCGAGGCAAAATGACGAACGATATAAATGGTGAGGGCCCCGCCTATTTCCAGACGGGCTGCAGGACAAAATCGATGCCCGTAGAGATCAAGGACATGACATTCGACACGGTGGCCCCCGGCCCCGTGCCGGTGCGCGTCTACCAGGGCGCCGAGTGTGCCAGGGGCGCGCCCGTCCTGCTCTATTTTCACGGCGGCGCCTTCAGGGAAACCGGGCTTTCGCATTGCCCGCTTGCCGAATGCATCGCCGGCACCGGCGCCATCGTCGCCGTGCCGGACTACAACGCGGCGGGCAGCGTCTTCCCCGCCCCGCTCGAAGTCGGCTTCTCCATCTTCTCCCATCTCGCCAAGAAGCGCGCGGGCCTCGGCGACCGCAAGTCGCCGCTCCTCGTCGGCGGCGAGGAGGCCGGCGGCAACATCGCGGCCGGCGTCGCGCTCAAGGCGCGCGACCACTTCGCCGACGAACTGGACGGCCAGGTGCTGCTCTCGCCGCTGCTCGACCCGTTCATGGCGACGCAATCCTTCGGCAGGGCCGATAGCGGCATGCGCGAGCGCTGGTCGGACGGCTGGAGCCATTATCTCAGCGCCGGCGTCTGCCACCCCTATGCCGCGCCTTCGCTCTGCTCGCGCCTTGCGGGCCTTGCCCCGGCACTGGTCCTTTCCTCGGCGGACGATCCGCTGCTCGACGAGACGCTCGGCTATGCCGCCCGCCTCACGCAAGCGGGCGTCACGGTTCGCCAGCATGTCCTTCCCGCGGGAACAGGCTGGCCGGGAATTTACGGCGGGACACTCAACGGGGCCGAACCCTGGGCGGATATCCTCTCCGACCAGTTCTGCGGCTTCATTCAAGATATTAGCGTTCACTGATTTTATATGAAAACAACGCATAGCGTGGCCTGAGGCCACAAGGAGAAAACAATGATGTCGAAGCGCAAGCGCTGGGCCCTCACGGGCGCCGGCCTGGGACTGGCCGTGTCCGTTTCTGCCGCGGCCCTGATGCTGCACCTGCCGGGCACGGCTGCGAAGGCCGAGGCCGTCGCAGTTGCCGAAGTGCCCGCCGTGCCGGTGACGGTCTCCGTGGTCGAGAATCGCGACGTCGTGACATGGCAGGAATTTTCCGGCCGGCTGGAGGCGATCGACCGCGTGCAGGTCCGCTCGCGCGTTGCCGGCGCCATCCAGTCGGTCGACTTCCGCGAAGGCGCGCTCGTGAAGGCGGGCGACCTTCTCTTCACCATCGATCCCGAGCCCTACAGGACGGCGGTGACGCAGGCCGAAGGCCAGCTCGCCTCCGCCGAGGCGCGGGTGAAGCTGGCGAAGGTCCAGCTCGAGCGCGGCGAGCGCCTCGCCCAGAGCAACAGCATCTCGCAGAGCGACATTGACCAGCGCCAGAACGCGCTGGCCGAGGCCAACGCGGCGCTCAAGACCGCGCAAGCGGCCCTGCACGCCGCCCAGATCGAGCTCGACTACACCAATGTCCGCGCGCCCGTTTCCGGCCGCGCAGGCAAGGTGGAGATCACCGTGGGCAACCTCGTCGCGGCGGGGTCCGCCTCGCCGGCGCTGACGACGCTCGTTTCCGTCGATCCGATCTATGCGGGCTTCAACGTCAGCGAGGAGACGGTCGCCGCGGCGCTCGCCGCCCTGCCCGCCACCGACGGCGCGCTGCGGCCCATCGAGCAGATCCCGGTCGAGGTCGGCACGCTCGCCGACGAGGGCACGCCGATCCGCGGCAGGCTCCAGCTCATCGGCAACGAGGTGGATGCGGCAAGCGGCACCGTCGCCGTGCGCGCCGTCTTCGACAATCCCGGCGGCAGGCTGATCCCCGGCCAGTTCGTGCGCATCCGCATGGGCGAGCCGCGCGCCGAGAGCAAGATTCTCGTCAGCGAGAAGGCGGTCGGCACCGACCAGGACAAGAAGTTCGTCTTCGTCGTCGACAAGGACAACAAGGTGGCCTACCGGCCCGTCGTGCTCGGCAGCCTGTCGGACGGCGAGCGCGTGGTCGAGAGCGGCCTTGCGGCCGGCGACAAGGTCGTCGTCAACGGCCTGCAGCGCATCCGCCCCGGCGCCGTCGTCGATCCGCAGGTGCAGGAAAACGTCGCCTCCGTGAAGTAACGGAGGCCGGCGGGGCGCAACCTGCGCCCTGCCTCCAACCACAGAAATCCCATGCCTGCCGGCGGAGCCTTGCCCGCCGGACGGGCCCGTTCGTCCCTGGAGAGGGGTTCATGACATGAATATTTCGCGTTTCTTCGTGGATCGCCCGGTCTTTGCCGGGGTGCTGTCGATCCTCATCGTGGTGGCAGGCCTGATCGGCATGCGCGCCCTGCCGATTTCCGAATATCCGGAGGTCGTGCCGCCATCCATCGTGGTGCGCGCCGTCTATCCCGGCGCAAACCCCGTCGTCATTTCCGAAACCGTCGCCACGCCGCTGGAAGAGCAGATCAACGGCGTGGAGGACATGCTCTACATGAACAGCCAGGCGACGTCCGACGGCGTCCTGACGCTGACCGTCACCTTCAAGCTGGGAACGGATCCGGACAAGGCGCAGCAGCTCGTGCAGAACCGCGTGGCGCAGGCCGAACCGCGCCTGCCGGCGGAGGTGCGCTCGCTCGGCGTCACCACCGTCAAGAGCTCGCCCGACTTCATCATGGTGGTCAACCTCGTCTCGACGACGGACCGCTACGACGTCACCTATCTGCGCAACTACGCGACGCTGAACATCAAGGACCGCCTCGCCCGCATCGAGGGCGTCGGGCAGGTGCAGGTGTTCGGGGCGGGCGACTATGCGATGCGCGTGTGGATCGACCCGCAGAAGGCGGCCGAGCACGCGCTTGCGGCAAGCGACATCACCAACGCGATCCGCGAGCAGAACGTGCAGGCCGCCGCCGGCATCATCGGCGCCTCGCCGACGCCGTCCGACGTCAACCTCCAGCTCAACGTCAACGCGCAAGGGCGGCTGCGCACGCCGGAGGAGTTCGGCAACATCATCGTCAAGGCTGGGCCGGAAGGGCAGATCACCCGCCTCAGGGACGTCGCCCGCATCGAGATGGGCGCGGCCGACTATACGCTGCGCTCGCTCCTCGACGGCCAGCCGGCCGTCGCCATCGCCGTGCTCCAGGCGCCCGGCTCCAACGCCATCGAGATCGCCGACAACGTGCGCGCGACCATGGACCAGCTCCAGCTTTCCATGCCGGACGGCGTGAAATACGAGATCGTCTACGACACGACGGAGTTCGTCCGCGCTTCCATCGACAAGGTCGTCGATACGCTGCTGGAGGCGGTGGCGCTCGTCGTGCTCGTCGTCATCCTGTTCCTGCAGACCTGGCGCGCCTCGATCATCCCGCTGCTCGCCGTCCCGGTCTCCATCATCGGCACCTTCGCGGTGATGTATGCCTTCGGCTTCTCGGTAAACGCGCTGACGCTGTTCGGCCTCGTGCTCGCCATCGGCATCGTGGTGGACGACGCGATCGTCGTCGTCGAGAATGTCGAGCGCAACATCGAGAACGGCCTTTCCCCGCGCGAGGCGACCTATCGGGCGATGCGCGAGGTCTCGGGGCCGATCGTCGCCATCGCGCTCGTGCTCGTCGCCGTCTTCGTGCCGCTCGCCTTCATCAGCGGCCTGTCGGGCCAGTTCTACCGGCAGTTCGCGCTCACCATCGCCATCTCGACGGTGATCTCGGCGGTCAACTCGCTGACCCTCTCGCCGGCGCTGGCGGCCCTTCTCCTGAAGGACCACCACGCCCCGAAGGACTGGCTGACCCGCGCCATGGACCGCCTGTTCGGCTGGTTCTTCCGCGGCTTCAACCGGGTCTTCGGCGCGGCCTCGAACGGCTACGGGCGCAGCGTCGGCGGGCTCGTCTCGCGAAAGTCGCTCGTCATGGCGCTCTATCTGGTGCTGGTCGGGGCGACCTATACGGTGTTCAACGCCGTGCCCGGCGGCTTCGTGCCGGCGCAGGACAAGCAGTACCTCATCGGCTTTGCCCAGCTTCCGGACGGCGCCACGCTGGACCGCACGGAAGAGGTGATCAAGAAGATGAGCGAGATCGCGCTGGAACAGCCGGGCGTCTCCCACGCCATCGCCTTCCCGGGCCTGTCGATCAACGGCTTCACCATCGGCTCCAACTCGGGCATCGTCTTCGCCACGCTGGACGATTTCGACAAGCGCACGACGCCGGAGCTTTCCGGCGGGGCGATCGCCATGCAGCTCAACCAGAAATTCGCCGGCATCCAGGACGCCTTCATCGCCATCTTCCCGCCGCCGCCGGTCAACGGCCTCGGCTCGACGGGCGGCTTCAAGCTGCAGATCGAGGACCGCGCGGGCCTCGGCTACAAGGCGCTCGACGAGGCGACGAAGGCCTTCCTTGCGAAAGCCTACCAGACGCCGGAGCTGGCGGGCCTGTTCTCCAGCTTCCAGATCAACGTGCCGCAGCTCTATGCCGACCTCGACCGGGCCAAGGCCCAGCAGCTCGGCGTCAAGGTGACGGACGTGTTCGAAACGCTGCAGATCTATCTCGGCTCGCTCTACGTCAACGACTTCAACGCCTTCGGGCGGACCTACAGCGTGCGCGTGCAGGCCGATTCCGCCTTCCGCGCCGAGCCGGAGGATATCGGCCACCTCAAGGTGCGCTCGCAGTCGGGCGAGATGATCCCGCTTGCCGCCCTCCTGAAGGTGGACGCCACGACCGGGCCGGAGCGCACCACGCGCTACAACGGCTTCCTTTCCGCCGACATCAACGGCGGGCCTGCGCCGGGCTTCTCCTCCGGCCAGGCGCAGGAGGCCATCGAGAAGATCGCGGCGGAAACCCTGCCGGCGGGCATCGACTTCGAATGGACGGACCTCACCTACCAGCAGATCCTCGCCGGCAATTCGAGCATCGTCGTCTTCCCGCTCGCGCTGCTGCTGGTCTATCTCGTGCTCGCAGCGCAATATGAGAGCCTGACGCTGCCGATCGCCATCATCATGATCGTGCCGATGGGCGTTCTCGCGGCGCTGGCGGGGGTCTGGTACACGGGCGGAGACAACAACATCTTCACCCAGATCGGCCTCGTGGTGCTGGTGGGCCTGTCGGCGAAGAACGCGATCCTCATCGTCGAGTTCGCGCGCGAGCTGGAATTCGAGGGAAGGACGCCCGTGAAGGCCGCGATCGAGGCGAGCCGTCTTCGCCTTCGCCCGATCCTCATGACCTCCATGGCCTTCATCATGGGTGTCGTGCCGCTGGTGCTGTCGACCGGCGCGGGGGCCGAGATGCGCGCCGCCATGGGCCTTGCCGTCTTTTCCGGCATGATCGGCGTCACCTTCTTCGGCATCTTCATGACGCCGGTGTTCTACGTCCTCCTGCGCCGGCTGGCGGGCAACCGCCCGCTCGTCCAGCACGGCCGCTCGACGATGGCGGGCGAGCCGGACGCCCTGCCGGCACCGCAGCACTGACGAAAAAGGATGACCGGGGGCGATGCCCCCGGTCACGTTGTCTGCTGCCTGTTACTGGAACAGTTGCAGGGTATTCAGCAGGGTCTGGAAGACGCCCCAGACCAGCGGAATGCCGACGAAGCCCCAGGCGAGGACGAGCTGCAGGGTCGTGGTTGTGGTGCGATTGGTGTTTTCCATGGCCGCCTCCTATGCCTTGGCCGCTGCATCGGCGGCGCCCAATGCAGGAGTTTCGTTCTTCATGTGGAAGCGGGCGTCGACCGCCTTGACGAGGAAATTGCAGATGAAGCCCAGCACGAACAGGCCCGCCATGATGTACATGGTGGTCCCGTAGGCCTGCGCCTTGGGAACGTCGTGGGTGACGTTGTACTGGCGGATGTAGTTCACCAGCACCGGCCCGAAGATGCCCGCCGCCGACCAGGCCGTCAGCAGAAGGCCGTGGATGGCGCCGACATAGCGGGTGCCGAACATGTCGCGCAGGTAGGCCGGCACCGTGGCAAAGCCCCCGCCATACATCGAGATGATGATGCAGAAGCACAGGACGAAGCCTGCGACGGAGCCGATCGCGCCGGTATAGGGCACGAGGCAGTAGAGGATGAAGCCCAGCGTCATGAACACGAAATAGGTATTCCTGCGGCCGAGATAGTCCGACGTCGTCGCCCAGGCGAAGCGCCCGCCCATGTTGAAGAGGCTCATCAGGCCGACGAGGCCTGCGGCGGCGATGGGAGTGATCTGGCCGGGGAACATTTCCTGGCTCATGGCCGAGGCCTGGCCGAGCACGCCGATGCCGGCCGTGGTGTTGACGCACAGCACCACCCAGATCAGCCAGAACTGCGGCGTCTTCAGCGCGTCGTAGACATAGACGTCGTTCTTGCTGATGAGCTTGTTTTCCCTCGGGGCGACATAGCCTTCCGGCTTCCAGTCGGCCGCGGGAACCCTGACGATGATCGAGCCCACCATCATGAAGACGAAATAGACGATGCCGAGGACGACGAACGTCTCCATGACGCCGATATGGGTCTCGGTGTTGAACCTGTTCATCAGCCAGACCGAAAGGGGCGAGGCGATGAAAGCGCCGCCGCCGAAGCCCATGATGGCCATGCCGGTCGCCATGCCCGGGCGGTCGGGAAACCACTTCATCAGGGTCGAGACCGGCGAGATGTAGCCGATGCCGAGCGCGATGCCGCCGAGCACGCCGTAGCCGAGATAGATCAGCCACAGGTTATGGATGGAAACGCCGAAGGCCGAGATGAGGAAGCCGCCGGCCCAGCAGCAGGCCGCGGTGAACATCGCCCGGCGCGGGCCGCCCTCCTCGACCCAGCGGCCGAACAGCGCCGACGAGACGCCGAGGAAGAAGATGGCGAGCGAGAAGATCCATCCCAGCTCGGTCAGCTTCCAGTCGTCGGGCGCAGATTCAGAAATGCCGATGAGCTTGGTCATCGGCAGGTTGAAAACGCTAAAGGCATAGGCTTGGCCGATGCACAGATGGACGCACAATGCCGCCGGCGGCACCATCCAGCGGCTGAAGCCGGGCTTGGCCACCGTGCGCTCGCGGCTGAACCAGCCGCCGCCCCCTGATCCTGTCTCCATGGGTTGTCTCCTCCTTGAAAAAAATCCCTTAAAAACGTCTTCGAACGACACCGGGCACCCCTCCGTACCCGGATCCCGCGAGAAACCAGCGCTCCTCTTGGGATTCGGCAATTCTTTCATGCTCGTTCGGCACGTCAAGCGGGCGAGCCTGCGCACAACCCCTTTGCACACGGGATATGTCGGAAAACGATACGTCTTTCACGCGAAAGCGGCCGCCGGAAAGCCGGACGGCCGCTCGCAGGAAGGAAAAACCGGGGCGAATCGCGCTCAGGGCGCCTTGAAGACCCCGGTATCCAGGAAGGTCTCGATGGTGTTGCTCCACGGCGCGATGTCGATGCCGTTGCGCTCCAGCCATTCGGGATTGAAATAGGTGCCGGAATAGCGGTCGCCGCTGTCGCAGATCAGCGTGACGAGCGAGCCCTCGCGGCCCTCCCTCATCATGCTGTCGGCGATGGAGAGGAGCCCGAAGAAGTTCGTACCCGTCGAGGCGCCGACGCGGCGGAACAGGCGGTCGGAGAGGACGTGCGCGGCGGCGATGGAGGCCGCATCCGGCACCTTGATCATGTGGTCGATGACCGTGGGGATGAAGGAGGGCTCGACGCGCGGCCGGCCGACGCCTTCGATCCGCGAAGGCGCCGTGCAGGTCGTTTCCGCGTCCCCGCTCTTCCAGGCGTCGTAGAAGACCGAATGCTCGACGTCGGTGACGCAGAGCCGGGTCGCAAGGTTGCGGTAGCGGATATAGCGGCCGATCGTCGCCGAGGTGCCGCCGGTGCCCGCGCCCATGATCACCCAGGCCGGCACCGGATGGGCTTCCCGCTCCATCTGGCCGAAGATGCTCTCGGCAATGTTGTTGTTGCCGCGCCAGTCGGTGGCGCGCTCGGCATTGGTGAACTGGTCGAGATAGTGGCCGTTCGTCTCGGCGGCGATGCGCGCGGCCGTCTCGTAGACTTCGCCCGGCGCGTCGACGAAGGCGCAGCGCCCGCCGAAGCGCTCGATGACGTCGATCTTCGCGCGGCTGGTGCTGCGCGGCATGACGGCGATGAAGGGCAGGCCGAGGAGGTTCGCGAAATAGGCCTCCGAGACGGCGGTCGAGCCGGAAGAGGCCTCGACCAGCGTGGTGCCCTTGCAGATCCGTCCGTTGCAGATGCCGTAGAGGAAGAGGGAGCGGGCCAGCCGGTGCTTCAGGCTGCCGGTCGGGTGCGTGCTCTCGTCCTTGAGGTAGATCGAAATGCCCTTCAGCCCCTTGAAGACCGGATTGACGAGGTGCGTGTCGGCCGAACGGCGGGCGTCGCCCTCAAGGATGCCGATGGCATGCCGCGCCCAGGCGCGGTCCGCGCCGTCGAGCGAGGAGACCGGCTCCGGCTCAAACGAGGTCGAAAGCGTCGTATTGTCGGGATGGGAAGCCATCGTTCGGGTCCGTTCTGGTCAGCTATCGTAAAATCCGCGGGCGCCGGGCGCCTCTCCCGCAATAGCAGGTTCGCACCGCCGGCGCATTGCCGCGATGAGGAAAATTCGCGCGGTCAGGCCGGGTCGGGCTGTGCTACGGGATAGACGACGGATTTATCCGGCCGGATGACGGCCCCCGGCGTCAGGCGGGCGGGTTCGAGCCGGCCCTTGTCCATGATGTGGATCACGGTTTCGCCGTGCGCGATCAGGTTGTCGGCGATGAGGCGGCGGTGGCACCGCCACCAGACGGCCTCCGAACACATGACCGCGCAACGTCGCTTGCGGCCTTCTCCGATCAGGTGGGCGAGCCCTGCACGGAATTCTTCCGTCAGCGCGTAGTCGGCGTAGTTGTGGAAGCTCCGGTTCTCCCACAATCCGTTGACGTCGGAGGGCTCAGCCGGCCGTCTGCCGCGAAGGCCACCGAGCGCGGCGATATGCTCGTAGGATATCTGGTACGGCTCCAGCGCAAGCGGCAGGCTGTCGCGGTTGAACTGCGGATTGGCCCGCGACATCGGCATCTTCCGCACGTCGACCACGCGCTCGACCCGCGGCTCCTGCAGCAGCTCGACGAACGTGTCGATGCTCCGGTTGGAGTGGCCGATCGTGAAGAACGGAAGCGTCACGCCTCTCCCCTATATGTGCCGGAGGGCGCTGCCTTTGTGAGCCGCGACGTGGTCGGTCTTGTCGCTCTTGATCTCATATTGCGGGTCTTCCTTGGAGGCGCGGTGCGTGTGGCCCTTGTAGTCGAAATCGCGGGTGTGGACCTTGACGATCGTTCCCGAGACCTGCCCCGCCTCGGAATTCCAGCCCACATGATCGCCCACCTTGAATGTCTTTGCCATCCCGGTTCCTTCCTTCGCGGCCGCCGGCGGCCTCGGCGGAGGACGCCCGACCCGATTTAGTGCTATTCCTTCAGGCGGCAAGGCTGTGCGGGTCCGCAGCACAGGACGCTGACAGGAGAACGACCATGGACATTCTACGAGCAGGCACACGATCCTCGGCAAAGGGGCCGGAAGCCTGGTTCACCGGGACGGTGCGCATCGATCCGCTCTTCAACCCGTTCGACGCCGAACGGGTGCAGGGCGCGCAGGTGACCTTCGAGCCGGGCGCGCGCACCGCCTGGCATACCCATCCGCTCGGCCAGACGCTCATCGTCGTCTCCGGCCTCGGCCGCGTGCAGCGCGAGGGCGGCGCCGTCGAAGAAATCCGCCCCGGCGACGTCGTGTGGTTCGCGCCGGGCGAAAAGCATTGGCATGGCGCCGCGCCCGATGTCGCCATGACCCATATCGCGCTCCAGGAGGTCAAGGACGGCAAGGTTGTCGACTGGCTGGAGCATGTCAGCGACGCCCAGTACGCCGCCTGAAGTCGGCATCCGCCAAGGCGCGTAATCGAAATGTCGCCTCCCGCAAATGCCCAGCAGCGTGCGGGCTGGAGATTGCCCGCACGCTGCCCCGAGCGCGCAAACCGGCACGAAAGCGCGAACCTCTGCCGGCCTGCCGCGCGGGAGGACCCTTACTCGCTCGAACCGGCCTTCGGCAGGGCGGCCCATTCGGCGAGGAACGCGTCGCGGCTGCGGGCGGCCTCCTCCTCGTCGATCTTGAAGACCTTGATCGAGGAGAGTTCCGGCAGCTTCACGTAGTCGGAGACCTTGATGTCGGTGCGGCTCGGGCGGCGGAAGGCGACCTTCAGCAGCTCCGTCTGCGCTTCCTTGGAGAGCAGCGCGTCGATCGCCTTCTTGGCGTCGTCGCCGGCCGGCGCGCCCTTGACGAGGGCGGAATATTCCGGCGTCGTGAAGGTGCCGGAGGACGGGTAGACGATGGCGATCTCGGTCTGGCCGCCGTCGACATAGCTGTAGCTGTTGGTCTCGAAGGTCAGGCCCACGGCATATTCGCCCATCGCCACGCCCTTCGGCACGGCGGAAGACGAGGACGAGACGACGAGGTTGCCGACGAGCGCCTTGTAGGTCGCCTCGTCGAGCAGCTTGGAAAGGCCCCAGACGATGGTGTAGCCCGTCGAGCTGTTGGCCGGGTCGGGAAGGATGATGCGGCCCTTCCAGGCGGGATCGGCAAGGTCCTTCCAGTCGGCGGGCGCGGGCGTGCCGTCAAGCTGGTCGGTGTTGACCATCACGGTGACGACATGGAGGTTCGCCGGCTGGAAATAGTCGTCGGCCACGCGCAGGTCCGCCGGCACATTGGCCAGCTCCGGCGAGGAATAGGGCTCCAGCACGTCCTTGAAGGCGCCCATCGTGTTGGCCGAGGACGACCAGAAGACGTCGCCCTGCGGGGCGGCCTTCTCCGCCTCGATGCGGCGCAGCAGCACGCCGCTGCCGCCGGTGATGATGCCCGTGGTGAGGCCGGCTTTTTCCTTGATGACGGCCTGCGCGGCTTCGACGGCCGGCACCGGATTGGTGGTGTAGATCACCGGGTCGGCGGCATTCGCGCCGGCGGCAAGGCCGGCCAGCAGAAGGGTGGTTGCGGCAAGTTTCTTCATGGCAGTTCCTCTCTTTTGGTTTTGCGTTTCACTTCGAGGCGAACAGGTCGACCTTGAACACGGTGGTGGCGACGACCACCGGCACGAGGATCACGGCGACGAGCACCAGGCCGTAGGCCGAGGCATAGGCCATCAGGCCGGAATCGATGAGCCGGAAGATCTGGATCGGCAGGGTCTCGCGCCCGCCCGAATAGACGAGCAGCGAGGCCGAGAGCTCGGACACCGTCGTCGTCCAGGTGAGGATCGCGGCGGAGGCGACGGCGGGCAGCATCATCGGCAGCACGACGCGCAGGAAGGTGCGAAGCGGCGGCGAGCCGAGGCTGATCGAGGCCTCCTCGATGGAGTTCGGGATGTTGTGCAGGATGGCCTGGCCGTTGCGCATGCCGAAGGGCATGCGGCGCACGACATAGGCGAGCACGATGATCGTCGAGGTGCCCGTCAGGGCGAGGAAGCCGCCGTTGAAGGAGGCGAGCAGCCCGACGCCGAGCACCGTGCCGGAAAGCGCCAGCGGAATGGCCGAGACGTAGTCGATCACCGGCGTCATCAGGTTCGGCTTCTTGACGACGAGGTAGCTCACCAGCGTCGAGAAGCAGACGGAGATGACCGTGGCGATGCCGGCATAGACGATGGAATTGACGAGCGGGCCCGGCGCGGTGATGAAGACGCGCGCCATGTTGTCGAGCGTCCATTCGCCCCAGCGCATGACCGGGCCGCGCGAGACCGTGAAGGCGCCGACGGCGATGGTGACGAGGGGCAGCAGCGAGACCGCGACGACGATGCCGGCGGCGGCGCTGACGAGGAGGCCCTGTGGGCCCTTCAGCGGCTGGGGCTTGGCGCCCCTGCCCTGCACGATCTCGTAGCGGCCCTTGGCGATGATGCGGCGGTTGACGAACAGCACGGCCATGACGATCAGCACCGAGGTGCTGGCGAGCGTGCTCTGCATGGTGAGGTTCGTCGCGCCCTCGGCGACCGCCGCCTGGTAGATGGCGACCGACAGCAGCGGCAGGTTATGGCCGAGGATGGTGGAGATGGCGAAGTTGCCGACCACCATGGTGAAGACGAGCAGCGCCGAGGCGAGGATGGCCGGGCGGATGACCGGCAGCATGACATGAAGGCGCGCGCGCACCGGCGGCGTGCCGAGGCTCTGGGCGGCCTCCTCGAGTTGCGCATCGAACTTGCCGATGGCCGCCACCGTGCCGATGTAGACATAGGTGTAGTAGATGAAGCTCATCGACGTGATGAGGCCGAACCAGCCGTAGAAGCTCGGGATGAGGATGCCGTAGCCCTTGAGGAAGCGGGTGATGACGCCGTTGTTGCCGAGGATCATCAGCCAGGTCTGCGCCGTCACGACTTCCGGGATGACGAGGGTGATGAGCGGCAGGAGCGTGATGAACAGCTTGCCGCGGAAGCGATAGCGCGCCGAGACATAGGCGAGCGGCACGCCGATCAGCGTTGCGAACAGCGTGACGACGCAGGCGAGAACAAGCGTGTTGCCGATGGCTTCGAGGCTGCGCCGGTCTTCGAGGAGCTGGAGCCAGCCGGACCGGCCCTCCCCGGCAAAGCTCGCCGTGAAGATATAGAGCAGCGGATAGAGGACGAAGACGCCGAGAAGGGCGAGCGCGAGGGCCGAAAGCCAGGGCCAGGGGGTGCGGAGCGCCGAGTGGTTCATGAGCGGATCACCCGTGCGGCGGCCGGCTCGAAGCCCAGATGGACATGGGCGCCCGGCAGGAAGGCATCGTGCCCGGCGCCGTGCATTTCGGCATTGAGCAGGAGGCCCCCGGCGCATTCGACGCTATAGCTGGTGCGCGCACCGAGATATTGCCGGCCGCGGACGGTCGCCGGCAGCGACTGGCGGCCCGCGGCGGGCTCGGCGGAGATGTTGAGGTCCTCCGGGCGCAGGACGAGGAGGCCGCGCTCGGCGGGGCCTTCCAGCGCATCCGTCGCCGTCAGGCGGTGGCCCGCCACCTCGACCTCGACGAGGCCCGCAGCGGCGGGACGGACGGGGACCTCGGTGCGGTTCGCCGCGCCGACGAAATCGGCGACATAGCCGGTGCGCGGCGTCGCGTAGATTTCCTGCGGCGTGCCGAGCTGCTCGACCTTGCCCTTGTTCATCACGCCGATGAGGTCCGACATGGAAAGGGCCTCCTCCTGGTCGTGCGTGACGAAGACGGTGGTGATGTTGGCCTCGCGCTGCAATTCGATGATCGTCTCGCGGATCTGCACGCGCAGCTTCGCATCGAGATTGGAGAGCGGCTCGTCCATCAGCAGCACCTGCGGCTTGATGACGAGGGCGCGGGCGAGCGCCACGCGCTGGCGCTGGCCGCCGGAAAGGGCGGCCGGATGGCGGGTGAGGAGATGGCCGAGGCCGACGCGCTCCAGCGCGGCCTTCACCTTCTCCTCGACGCCGGGGCCCTTCTCGCCGCGGGCGCGCAGGCCATAGGCGACGTTGTCGGCGACCGTCTTGTCGGGAAAGAGCGCATAGTCCTGGAAGACCATGCCGATGGCGCGCCTGTGCGGCGGAAGCTCGGTGACGTCGCGCCCGCCGAAGCGGATCTGGCCGCCGCTGGCCGGCGCAAAGCCGGCGATGGTGCGCAGGAGCGTGGTCTTGCCGCAGCCGGAGGGGCCGAGCAGCGTGAAGAAGCAGCCTTCCGGGATATCGAGGGAGAGGCCGGAAATGACGGTCTCGGCCCCGTATTTCACCGAGAGGTTTGAAATCGCTATGCCCATGGGTTCCCCCTTCTTCTAGGTCTTTGCGGCTACGCGCCGGCCGGAACGGCCTTCAGGTCCTTGATGAGATCGAGCGCCTGCCGGTGGATCTTGGCATCGCCCGCGCCGAGCAGCTGGCCGGAGCTTTCGAGCGTCAGCGGCGCGCCGGCCCAGTCCGTGACGACGCCGCCCGCCCCTTCCACGATGGGCCGGAAGGGCGCGAAATCGAAGACCTTCTGGCCGCCGTCGATGGCAAGGTCCGTGCGCCCGTCGGCAAGCAGGCCGTAGTTGAGGCTCGCTCCGCCATAGACGCGCGCGCTGGTGACGGCGCGCAGCCGGTCGAGCGCGGGGCGCTCCTTCAGCGCGAAATAATCCTGGTTGCTGTTGGTCATGATCGCCTGCGCGAGCGAGGGGCAGGCGCGGGTGCGCACGGGCGTGCCATTGCGCGTCGTCTGCCGGCCTTCCGCGCCGATCCAGCGGGAATCGATTGCCGGAATGTCGATGATGCCGAGGCGCGGCACGCCGCCGACGGCAAGCGCGATCAGCGTGCCGTAGACCGGCATGCCGGCGATGAAGGCCGTCGTGCCGTCGATGGGATCGAGCACCCAGACATGCTCGGCGCCGGAGCGCACCCATTCGCGCTCCTCGCCGATGATGCCGTGCGCGGGATAGCGCGCCGCGATCATCGCGCGCAGGCGGTCCTCGATGAGGATGTCCATCGCCGTGACGAGGCTGCGGTCCGGCTTGACCGAGACATCGACGCGCGCCACGTCGTTCTCGCGCAGCACCGTGCGGGCCACCTCCGCCAGTTCCACGGCGAATGCCACATGCTGGTCTTCGATGAGGGCGGCACTGGTCATTGTCTGTTCGACGCTTTCCCGGCTTCAGGCAAGCCGCCGCCCTTCCCGCGAACATGCGGGTTGGCGCGCCGGCAATTGCATTGCGACCGATTGATGGATTTGGCCGGGCCATTTCCGGCCCTTGCCATTTACGTACATCCATTTTGCATATGTGGCAATATGTGTTTTTAGTGGCAAAGTGAGTTTTTATGCGACAAGTGACATGCCGCTTGTGGCAAAGCGAGGCGTCACGTATCAAGGAAGGCGCCAAAGGAGGTGCCGCATGTGGCAAGAAGAGCGTCAGCAGAAAATCCGTTCGCTGCTTGCGGCCTATGGCCAGGTGTCGATCGACCGCATCGTGGAGGATTTCGGCGTGTCGCGGGAGACGATCCGGCGCGACCTCATGGAGATGGAGGTGGCGGGCGAGCTGCGCCGGGTGCGCGGCGGCGCGGTGCCGGCGGCGCGCGAGGACACGACCTTCGGCGTGCGCATCACGCTGCGCCTGCAGGAAAAGCGCGCGATCTGCGCGGCGGCCCTCGGCTACCTGGAAAGCGGCCAGACCATCTTCATGGATGCGGGCTCGACGAGCTCCACCATGGCAGAGGCCTTGGCCGGGCCGACGGGCCTCACCAACCTCACGATCCTCACCAATTCCGTCGACGTGGCGAGCCAGCTTGCGGAGCGCACGGGCGAGCTTTCGCGCGGCACGCGCGTCATCCTGCTCGCCGGCAATGTCAAGCAGGACCCGATGGAGACCTATGGCGAGGCGACCATCAACGACATCCAGCGCTACCGGGCGGACATCGCGCTGCTAGCCCCCTGGGGGGTCGACGCCTCGATGGGGGCGATGAACTACTTCCTGCACGGCGCCGAGATCGCCCGCGCCATGGTGCGCAATTCCGGCCGCACGATCATCCTCGCCGACCATTCCAAGGTCGGCGTCGTCAGCCGCTCGGTGTTCTGCGAGACCGGCGAGATGGCCCATCTCATCACCGACGCGAAGGCCCGCCAGAAGCCGGGCTTCGAGGCGCTTGCCGCGGCCGTGCCGGGCCTCGTCGTGGCCGGAGAATAGGCCTCGCGCCTATGACGGCACGGGGCCGCCCGCAAGGCTGCGAATATAGGCGGAGAACATGTCGGCCATCGCATCGGCATAGGCTTCCATCTCGGCAAGGCTGCGCGGCGTTTCCGAGAATTCCTTGCCGACCGTGCTCATCGTCGTCATGACCAGGTCGGCGGCAAGGTCCCGCACGGCATCGGTGCTGTCGGGAAGGACCTCCCGCAGGAAGCCCGCGAAGATCGGATCGCCCGCCTCCTTCGCCTCGCGGGCCTCGGGCGCATCCCGATAGAGCGGGGCCGCGTCGTCGAGGGCGATGCGGACGGTCGCCTCCTCGCATTCGGACCGGATGAAGGCATGGACGAGAGCTCGCAGCCGGGAGAACGGCGGCTGCGCGCGATCCTCCAGGATGCGCCGGAGAAGGTCGTTGGTCTGCTGCCACTCGTCGCTTTGCAGCCGGAAGAGGATCGCGGCCTTGTTCGGGAAATACTGGTAGAGCGACCCGATGCTGACGCCCGCCCTTTCCGCAACGCGGGCGGTGGTGAAACGCTGCGCCCCCTCCTCCGCCAAAACCTGAACAGCAGCCTGCAAGACGGCCTGGACGAGCGCGCCCGAGCGCGCCTGCTTCGGCTGTTTTCGCGAGGATATACGGGCACTTGGGCGGTCGGCCATGGGCGCGCTCGGCAATGCGATTAGAAAACGCGACGGATTATTCGTATTTTCACCGCGAACACAAGCCACGGAGCATTTTTCATGACCACCCTGACGACGGAGCCGCTCGCATCGCTTCTCGACCGGCTTTTCGAGGAAGCCGAGACGGCCTCCAGCCCGCCGATGGCCGCGATCCCGCACGACGAGCGCGAACGCCTCATGCGCAGCAAGACGGACTATCTCGATCTCTACGGCCGGATGAAGGACCTCTGGCTGCCGGTATCGCGCGAGACGGGCGCGCTGCTCTACATGCTGGCCCGCAGCCGCGGTGCGACGTCCATCGTGGAGTTCGGCACGTCCTTCGGCATCTCGACGCTTCATCTTGCCGCCGCCCTGCGCGACAATGGCGGCGGCCGGCTGATCACCAGCGAGTTCGAGCCCTCCAAGGTCGCGCGGGCCCGGCAGAACCTTGCCGAGGGCGGCCTGATCGACCTCGTCGAGATCCGGGAAGGCGACGCGCTGGAGACCCTGCGCACCGGCCTGCCGGCGACGATCGACCTCCTGCTGCTCGACGGCGCCAAGTCCCTCTACCGCGATATCCTGGACCTGGTGGAGGACCGCCTTCGGCCCGGCGCGCTGATCGTCGCGGACAATGTCGACTATTGCCCCGACTACCTCGCTCACATCCGCTCGGCCGCATCGGGCTACATCTCCGTGCCCTTCGCGGACGACATCGAGCTTTCCATGCGGGCGGCGTGACCGGCCGCTCCCGAAATTCGCACGATCAAGATCGGAAAACACCATGCATATATTCGTAACGGGAGCGACCGGCTGGGTCGGCTCGGCCGTCGTGGACGACCTGTTGAACGCCGGCCATCGCGTCACCGGCCTTGCCCGCTCCATGGAGAAGGCCGAGCGCCTCGCCGCCACCGGCGTCGACGTGCTGCTGGGCACGCTTGAAGACCTCGACATCCTGCGCGCGGCCGCCGCGGCGGCGGATGCCGTCATCCACACCGCCTTCAACCACGATTTCTCGAAATTCCTCGAGAACGCCGCCGGGGACCAGCGCGTCATCGAAGCGCTCGGCGATGCGCTCGAGGGATCGGACCGGCCGCTGCTGGTGACCTCTGGCCTTTCCGGTCTGCCGAGGGGCGCCACCGAGGCGGACCTTCCGAACCCCGCCGCGCCGCGAAAGTCCGAAGCCGCCGCAAGGGCGCTTGCCGCGCGGGGCATCCGGTCGGCGACCGTGCGCCTCGCCCCCTCGGTCCACGGCATCGGCGATCACGGCTTCGTGCCGATGCTCGCGGACCTTGCGCGCAGGACGGGCGTGTCGGCCTATATCGAGGAGACAGAGAACTGCTGGTCGGGCGTGCACCGGCTCGATGCGGCCCGCCTCTACCGGCTTGCGCTGGAACAGGGCGTGACGGAAGCCGCCTACCACGCCGTGGCCGACGAGGCGGTGCCCTTCCGGCAGATCGCCACCGTCATCGGCCGCCGGCTCGGCCTTCCGGTCGCGGCGCGTCCGCGGGAGCATTTCGGCTGGTTCGCCATGATGGCGGGCGCGGATATGGCCGCCTCCAGCCAGCGGACCCGGGCCCTCCTCGACTGGCAGCCCGCCGGCCCCGGCCTTCTCGAAGAGATCGACCAGCCCGCCTATTACGGCGCGTAGTCGCTGCCTCCTCCTGAAATGCCGCGCGCGTTCGCGCGCCCGGCCGTAAGCGTTCACGTCATCCAACGCGCTCACCAGCCCATCGGGAAGACGGCTCCACGCCCCTCCCCACCACGATCCTCATTCGGAGTGCGTATCCATGCCTGCCATCGAACGGCCTGATTCGGCCTATCGCCACGTCGTCGCCCTGACGATCGTCCTTTTCCTCTCCTATCTCACCGTCGCCATGTCGCTGTCGGCCGTAACCGTCCACGTCGTGCAGAATCTCGGCCTCGGCAATACGTATGGCGGCCTTGCCGTCGGCATCGCCTTCCTGTCGACGATCCTGACGCGCGGCTGGGCCGGTGCGCTCGCCGACCGCATCGGCGGCAAGCTGTGCATGCAGCGCGGCCTTCTCATCTATGCCGCCGCCGGCCTGATCTGCCTTCTTGCGGGCTGGCCCGCCCTGCCCGCCATATCGCGCTATGAAGTGCTGCTCGCCGGCCGGCTCCTGCTCGGCCTCGGCGAGAGCGTCGCCATGGTCGGCATGATAAGCTGGGCGATCGGCCTGATGGGACAGGCCCGGTCCGGCAGGGTGATGTCGCTTGTCGGCATGGGCCTTTACGGCGCCTTCGCCGTCGGCGGCCCGCTCGGCCTGATGCTGCTCGATCGCCTCGGCTTTGCCGGCCTGATGATCGCCTGCACGCTCCTGCCGATCGTCGGCATGGTCGCGGTCACCCCGATCCCGGCGGTCGCGCCGCAGTCCGGCCACCGCGAACCGTTCTGGCGGATCATCGGCCGGATCTGGCGGCCGGGCGCAGCCGTCGGATTGCAGGGCGTCGGCTTTGCCGCGCTGGGCGCGTTCTTCTCGCTCGCCTTCCTCAGCCGCGGCTGGCCCTATGCCGGGCTGGGGCTCACCTTCTTCGGCGCCGGCTTCGTGCTGGTCCGCCTGTTCTTCGGCCACATGCCGGACCGGTTCGGCGGCCTGCCCGTCGCGGCGGTCTCGCTGACGGTGGAAGCGGCCGGGCAATACCTGCTCTGGCTCGCGCCGGGGCCCTATGCGGCCCTTGCCGGGGCGTTGCTGACGGGCCTCGGCTGCTCGATGGTGTTTCCCGCCATGGGCTCGGAAGTCGTCAAGCAGGTGCCGGCGCATCTGAGGGGCACGGCGGTCGGCGGTTTCGCCGCGTTCCAGGACCTCGCCTACGGCGCGACCGGCCCGGTTGTCGGATTGCTGGCGGATGCCAGGGGCTATTCCTCGGTTTTCCTGGTCGGCGGGCTTTCCGCGACCGTCGGGCTCCTGCTGGTCCTGTCCATGCGCCGACCGGGGATGAGAAGGCCCGCCGAGGCCTGACCGCATCCGCAGCCTCCCCTCATATCGGGTGCCCGGCTCGCCTTTCGCCTCACGCGGCCGGCTGGGCGCCCAGTTCCATCGGATTCGAGATGAGATCTGCCAGCGTATAGCGCTCGACGGTGTGGCTGAACGCGGCGAACGCCTCGTGCAGGACGCCGCGCAGGCGGCAGCGCGGCATCAGCATGCAGCGGCCGTCGGCGGCAAAGCACTCCACCAGCGTGAAGTCCGGCTCCGTCACGCGCAGCACGTCGCCGAGATTGATCTCCTCGGGGGCCTTCGCGAGCGTCAGCCCGCCGGACCGGCCGCGGACCGCCTTCAGGAAACCCGTGCGGGTGAGCTGGTTGGCGATCTTCATCAGATGCGCGCGCGAGATCCCGTGCAGCGTGGCGGTCTCCTCGATGGTGATCAGCCGGTCGCCCCGCTCGGCCGCGAACATCAGCACCCGCAGCGCATAGTCGGAAAAATTGGTCAATCGCATCCGGCGGGCTCTCCTGATCTTTCGCCATTGCATTCCTGAAAACAGAGGAATACATGTATTTAAAATATATCTTTATGCCGAAATGACAAGGCGGTGCGACGCCGCCGTCTTCCTGCGAGGTTTCCATGCCCTTCAACGAACGCTCCAGGCACATCACGCAAGGCATCGCCCGCTCCCCCAACCGGGCGATGTATTACGCGCTCGGCTACGAGAAGGCGGATTTCGACAATCCGATGATCGGCATCGCCAACGGCCATTCCACCATCACCCCCTGCAATGCCGGCCTCCAGCCGCTCGCCGATGCCGCCGCGCAGGCCATAAAGGAAGCGGGTGCCAATCCGCAGACCTTCGGCACGCCGACGATCTCCGACGGCATGTCGATGGGCACGGAGGGCATGAAATACTCGCTCGTCTCGCGCGAGGTGATCGCCGATTGCGTGGAGACCTCGGTGCAGGGCCAGTGGATGGACGGCGTGCTGGTGCTCGGCGGCTGCGACAAGAACATGCCGGGCGGCATGATCGGCATCCTGCGCGCCAACGCGCCCGCCATCTACGTCTATGGCGGCACCATCAAGCCCGGCCGCTGGAAGGGCGAGGACCTTTCCATCGTCTCGGCCTTCGAGGCGGTGGGTGCCTTCATGGCCGGCACGATGAGCGAGGAGGACTTCGAGGGGATCGAGCGGAACGCCTGCCCCACGACCGGCTCGTGCGGCGGCATGTACACCGCCAACACGATGAGCTCCTCCTTCGAGGCGCTCGGCATGTCGCTCCTTTATTCCTCGACCATGGCGAGCCCCGACCGCGAGAAGCTCGACAGCGCCGCGCAGTCCGGCCGCGTCCTCGTGGAGGCGGTGAAGCGCAACATCCGCCCGCGCGACATCGTCACGCGCCAGTCGATCGAGAATGCGGTAGCGCTCATCATGGCGCTCGGCGGCTCGACCAATGCGGTGCTGCACTATCTCGCCATCGCCCATGCGGCGGAGATCGACTGGACGCTCGACGATTTCGAGCGGGTGCGCCGCAAGGTGCCGGTCTTGTGCGACCTGAAGCCGTCCGGCCGCTACATGGCGGTGGACCTGCACGCGGCCGGCGGCGTGCCGCAGGTGCTGAAGATCCTGCTCGATGCCGGGCTTCTCCACGGCGACTGCCTGACGATCACTGGCCGCACGCTCGCCGAGGAGCTTGCCGAGGTGCCTTCCGAACCCCGCGCCGACCAGGACGTCATCATGCCGATGACCCGGCCGCTCTATCGCGAAGGGCACCTTGCCATCCTCAAGGGCAACCTTGCCGAAAAGGGCGCGGTCGCCAAGATCACCGGCCTCAAGAGCCCCGTCATCTCGGGCCCGGCGCGGGTCTTCGACGACGAGGCCTCCGCCATGGAGGCGATCCTTGCCGACCGCATTAGGCCCGGCGACGTGGTGGTGCTGCGATATCTCGGCCCCAAGGGCGGGCCGGGCATGCCGGAAATGCTGGCGCCGACCGCAGCGCTGGTCGGCAGGGGGCTCGGCGAGAGCGTCGGCCTCATCACCGACGGCCGGTTCTCCGGCGGCACCTGGGGCATGGTCGTCGGCCATGTCGCGCCGGAAGCCTATGTCGGCGGCACGATCGCCCTCGTCGAGGAAGGCGACACCGTGACCATCGACGCGCACCGGCGGCTGCTCCAGCTCGAAGTGGCCGAAGAGGAGATCGCCCGCCGCCGTGCCGCCTGGATCCAGCCGGAGCCGCGCTATCGCCGCGGCGTGCTCGCCAAGTTCGCCGCCCTCGCCCGGCCCGCCGACGAAGGCGCGGTCACCGGATAGGGAACCCACGCCCATGAGCTATTTTGCCCTCGTCACGCTGCATCTCTTCGCCGCCATCACGTTCGGCGGCACCGTCTTCTTCGAAGTCCTCATCCTCGAAGGCATCCGCAAGCCCGTGGGGCGCGAGGCCATGCGGACCGTGGAGACGGCGATCGGCCGGCGGGCGCGCCGCCTGATGCCGTTCGTCATCGCGGTCCTCTATTCCGCCGGCATCCTCATGGCCTGGCAGTACCGCGACGATCTCGCCCATCCCTTCGCCAGCAGCTTCGCCACGCTTCTCTCGCTGAAGATCCTGCTCGCCCTCAGCGTCCTTGCGCACTTCATCACCGCCATCACGCTGAGCGCGCGCGGCAAGCTGAGATCGAGGCACTTCAAGTTCATCCATCTCAGCGTCTTCTGCCAGATATGCCTGATCGTCTTCCTGGCGAAGGCGATGTTCTACGTCAGTTGGTGAGACGAAGCTTCTGAAGCGCGGAGACGGCGAGGAATGCGACGGCGAAGCGGTTCCGGGACACGTTCGGAATAGGACCTGCGCGGTTTGAGGATGAGGCGCCGCCTAGTAGCAGGCGACGCTATATCGGCCCTGGCTCTGCAGGACCATGCCGCTCACGGGAGCCAGCGAGCGGGCGGCCAGCGCACCGCCGGGCCCCGCGAAGCTCACGGCGGCAAGCGCACTCCTCGTGGCCATGCTCGTCGCCTGCACACGCCGCGAATGCGCCTGAAGCTGGTCGATGCACTTCTGCGCCGAGGCGTAGCCTCTTGCGCGCTCCCTGTCCCCGGCCGTGCCGTCGGGACGGCTGGCGGCCAGTTCCGCGGCGGCCTGCCGGTTGGCCATGTCGCCGCGCAGGGCGCTCATCCGCGCATCGCCGCTGCTGCAACCAGCCGCGAGCATGCAGAGCGCGCCTGCAAGAAAGCGTCCTGCGATCATGGTCCGGGCCACCCTTTGCGCGATGCGATCTCGAACAGCCGGGTATCCGGGCCGCCGCCGGACCGCCTCCTGAGCGCCGCCGACGCATGGACGGCCATGAGCAGCCCCCCGACCACGGTGATGTGCTCCATCGCGACATGGAATTCCGCCGTCTTCCAAGGTTCTTCCATCGCCCAGAAATCGTGGGCGATGGGGATGGTCAGGAGGGTGAAGACGGCAAGGGCGCCCGCCCCCAGCCATGTCCCTTTATCGAGGATCACCAGCAGCGAGCCGATGAGCAGTGTGATGACGGTGAGGAAATAGTAGAAGAAGCCCGGCTCGAGCCCGAAATGCCGCATCTCGGCAAGGGCGGCCTCGGCATCGCCGAGCTTTGCGAGCGCGCTCGACCAGAACATGAAGGTAAGCACCGTTCTGGCGAGATAGCCGAACCAGACCGTCGAAGCGGCGGCATCGCTCCTGCCCGATGTGGTTGCCTCGTTGGAAATGTCGAAGTTCATGGTTTTGTCCGTTCGTACGACTGGGGAAGCGATCCGCTTCGCCTCAGAACCTGATGTTGAGATTGGCCTTCAGCGACTGGTCGACGGCGCCCGAGCCGACCTGCGCGCCATAGGAGACGCCGAAATCGGCGTCCGGCGTCAGCGCGACGTCGAGGCCGGCTTCCACGACGGCGACGTTGCGGGCGACCGGCACGCCGGCGACGGTGAAGGCGTCGCCGGCACCGGCGAAACGCATCCGCGCGGTCGGCGTCATGTTGCCGAAGCCGTGCCGCCAGCCGACCATGCCCCTGGCGGTGACCGTCGTGCCGTCGAGGTCGACATTCGTCGAAGCCCGCAGGCCGAGCGTCGTGAAGGCCATGTCGGTGCTGGACGCGCCGGCCTTCAGGGCGGCCGCGCCGCCCTTTTCGGCAAAGCCGTCCGTATGCAGGTTCACATAGGCAAGGTTCGCGAAGGGCTCGAAGCGGGCCTCGCCCATCCCGAAGCCATAGGCCAGCTCGCCGAAGACCTGCCCCGTGCCGGCATCGTAGTCGGCCTTCAGGCTATCGGTGAAGCCGGCGAAGGCGACGCTGCGGCTGGTCGAGATGTCGTGCCACGTATAGGCGCCGCCGGTACGCAAGGCGAATTCGCCCCATTGCGCGCCGCCATAGAGGCCGAAATGGTAGTTGTCGCTCGATCCGGACGAGCCGCGGTCCTTCACGTCGAAGCTGCTGTGGCTGTAGCCGGCCACCGCGCCGAAGCGCCAGGTGTCGAACACCGACGCATCGGCACCGGCGAAAAAGCCGCCGGTCGAACGGTCGAGGCGCGCGGCATTGCCGTCGCCGCCCGTGTGATCCCAGGCGCCGAAACCCTGGCTCCAGAGCGCAAAGCCGTCCGTGCTCGCCGCCGCCGCGACCGGCCTGCCGTCGTCATAGGTGGTGACGACGCCGGCCGGAGCGCCCGCGGCGTCGAAGGCCGCCCGCAGGCGGTCGTTGACGGCATTGCGCAGGAAGCGGCTGTCCTCGATCCGCGCGGCCTTGGCCGAAGCATGGATCTCGCCCGAGAGCCGGTCGAAGGCGCCGCGCGCCTGATCCGCGGAAAGGCCGAGGGCCGCATCGTAAACCGCATTGCCCGCGCCGAGGCTTTCCACCGCCCCGCCCGCCGCGACCTGGTTGCGCGTGTTGCCGACATTCTCGAAGGCGACGCCGTTGCGGGTCATTGTCAGGTAGACGTTGTTCTCGTCGTATTCGAGGTCGGGCGTGAGGAAGGCAAGGTTCGAGGTCACGCCGTCGAAACGGCCGTCCTCGCTCGCAAAGCCGCCGTCTGCGGAAAGGATGGTGTAGCGGGTGGAGGCGGCGTAGTTGCCCGTGCCCCCAAGCGCCATCACCGTGCCGCCGTCGAGCGTCGCCACGCCGGAGGCGAGGATACGGTCCGATTCCCCGTCCGCATTCACCTCGACCTCGAAGACCGAGCCTTCGTTGAAGGCGATGTCCGCGACATGAAGCGTGCCGATCGACAGGCCCGGCGCGATCGTGCCGGAAACGACGACCTGCTCCAGCGTGCCGAGGCCGGTCAGGCGGCCGTCGGTCCCAACGTCCAGCAGGCCGGCGATCGAGCCCTCGTTACCCTCGTCGCCGATCTGGAGCGTCCCCTCGCGCACCTCGGTGCCGCCGCGATAGGCGTTCTCGCCCGTAAGGATGAGCTTGCCGAGGTCGGTCTTGATCAGCTTGCCCGCGCCGTCGAGCTTGTTGGCGATGGTCGCCGTGTAGTTCGCTCCGGCGGCCGTACCGTCGCCGACGCGGATGAACGCATCTCCGGCCACCAGCTCGAGCAGTTCGCCCGAGATGACGTAGCCGTCGGTAGCAAACTGCATGCCGGTCGCCTTCACCTCCCCGATGCCCGTATAGACGACGACGTTACCGGCCTTGCCGCCGAATACGGCGAAGCCGGGCTGCGGATCCATCTTGCCGTTCTGCATGCCGTATGCATCGGTGAAGGAGTAGCCGTACTTGCTCCACTGGCCGTCGCCGCCATCGATCTTGCCGTTGTCCCGGTTCGCCGGATCGTCGCCATCCCAGAACATCACGGGGCCGTAGTCGGGATCGTCCGCGACGAGGTTGACCTGCCCCGCCATCGACGTCTGCACGGCGAGATTGTCGGCATCGTAGCCCATCGGCGCGGTGCCGATCTCAAGGCCCCGGTCGTCGAGCGCGCCCGCATAGCTGATCAGGCGGTAGAGGCCCGGGCCGAAGCCGCCCATGTTGTTCACGTTCAGCGTGCCGTCCAGCACGAGGTCGCCGGCGACGTCGAAGAGCGCCGCGCTGTTCTCCGTGCCGAGGTTGGCCTCGACGATCGCGTTGCTCGTAAGGTGCAGGTCCCGCATGGACAGCGTGGCGCCGCCCTTGCCCGCCAGGATGCCGCCGTCCACCGTGACGTCGCCGAGCTGGCCGGCCCCGCTGAGGCGGCCGCCGGTGACGAGAACGGGCGTGCCGGCGAAATTGCCGCCGACGGAGAGGCTCCCCGCTTCCACGGTGATGCGGCCGTAGTAGTCGAGGCCGTCGCCATTGAGCGTCTGGCTGTTTCTGCCCACCTTCATCAGATGCGCGTCGTCATCTCCGACGAGTTTCCCGCTGAAATCGGCCCCGACAGCCTGATCCGTGCCGAGCGTCAGCTTGCGGGAGCCGAGATCGAGCTTGCCTGCGCTGGTGACTGTAGCGACCTGCTGGTCCGCTTCGAGCTTCAAGGTTCCCGCACCGAAGATGGCGTAGCTGCGGCCGGCAAGGACGTCCTCGACCGCGGCCGTCAGTTGGCCCTCGTTGACCCTGAACTGATATCCGGCGTTGATGGCATTGGTGACGACAAGCTCTCCGGCGCCGGTCTTTGCCAGGAAATGCATTCCGCTGGCCTGATCGATCCGGCCCGACTGCGTCGCCGTGCCCGATGCGACGTGAAAATCCGTATTCCCGGTTATCAGGACGTCATTGTCGACCGTGACACCATCCGCATAGGACAGTGCCGACGAGTATCCGAACCGGCCGATGCTCAACACTCCCGTGCCGAGCGCATGGTCGTTCTCGGCACGAACGGTTCCGCTGCGCACCGTCAGGCCGCCCGAAAACGCGCTGTTGTCCGCCGAAAGGGTCAGCGTCCCCCCGCCGGTCTTCGTCAGGCCGCCCGCGCCCGACAGGGTGCCGGAGATCGTCGTGTGCTGCGCGGTATCGAGCGTGGCATTGCCGTTGAACGCCATGTCGTTGGAAAGCGTCGTCAGGGCGGGCGTGTAGATCCCGAGCGTCCCGCTGTCGAAGGTGATCGTGCCGGAGCCGAGCGCCTTGCCGTTTTCCGCCCGCACGGTTCCCTCGTGGATGAGAAGGCCGCCCGTGAAGGTGTTCTCGCCCGTCAGCGTCAACGTCTTTTCGCCGAATTTCTTGAAAAGCGACCCGCCGGAAAGCACGCCCGACAATGTCGTGTCCTGCATCGTGTAAAGGACGGTGGTATTGTTGAACACCATGTCGTTGGACATGGACAGCGCGTCAGGCCCCAGGAAGCCGAGGCTGCCGCCGTTGAACGTGACGGCTCCGGTGCCGAGGCCGCTGCCATGCGTCAACCACACGTAGCCGCTGGCGATGTCCGTGCCGCCGGAATAGGAATTTTCCCCCGTGATCGTCAACGTACCCGGACCGGTCTTGGAAACCGATCCCGTTCCCGAGATCGTCCCTGCCATGGTCGCCCCCGCTCCTTCCTTGACGAGAAAGGTGGTGTTGCCTGGCTGCGAGATCGCGCCGGTTTCGACCTCGCCGTTCTCCAGTTCCACCGTGTCGGCCGAGGCCGGAAGGCCAAGCGCCAGCATCGAGGCCCCGGCCAGAAGCGCCTGCACATGCCGAAGACGCGGCCCCCTGGCCGGATGCGACGGATTGAAAGTCCTGTTCTGCAATTTCCTGCTCCCGTTTTTTCGCCGGCTGCGGACACGCCGACACCGGCGACGGACGCCTGCGCATCCGAAGTCTGAAAAACCGATTGTTCTGCTTGATGGTCCGCCCTGCCGCAGACGCGGCGCAGCCCCTCGGGCCGATGGACGGCGCTAACGCTCGCGATCTATCGCAAAGCTCCTTGTGGGGCCGAAAAGGCGGTCAGCGACAATTCTTCTGTCGTTTCCCGCCCTGATGCCTGCCGCACGGCAGCATGGGAAATGCCGGCCGGTCGAACGGATGGACACGGCTGCGCGCGCATCGTCTTGCGCGCCCGCACGCGATGTCGTCAGCAGGCCGTTGCTATGAAATACCGAGCGCACTCCGTAACTCCCTGGTCATGTCGAACTGCCTCCAACGTGGATTTGCGACGCGGAGACCGATTCCGCATCGTTGACGCTGAACGATACGAAACAGGGCCATGGTGCTCTTGGGAAATACGGAACCGATTTTTGACGCTGGACGCACATATGCCGGACCATCCGGCCGCTCGATCTCAAAAGGACGAGCGCCGGATCTCGGAAGGCGTGGCGTTGAAGCGCCGGCGAAACGCCCGGCTGAATGTCGACAGGTCCGAGAAGCCGACATCGTAGGCGATGGCGGTGATCATGCCGGAATCCGCCTCGCGCTCCTTGAGCAGGCGGAAGGCGAGGTCGAGCCGGCAGTCGCGCACATATTCCGTGAAGGTCGTGCCTTCGCTCTCGAACAGGCGCTGGATGTAGCGCGGGGTGACGCCCTGGCGCTGGGCGACGAGATCGATATGAAGCCCCGGATCGGAGAGGTTCTCCAGGACGTCCCTCTGCACCAGCCGGCGCCGCGCGGCCGCCTTGCTGCGCTCGTTGCGCTCCGCCCCGCCGCGCACGAAGCCGTCGAGCACCAGCGCCGTCAGGTCGTAGACGTGGCGCGACGCCATGTCGCCGGCCTTGGCCGAGGCGGGCGGATGGCGGCGCAGCGTCTCGACATAGTTCGCCAGCAGCGGCATGCCGCAGGCCGATGCCGGTATCAGGTAGCTCGCTTCCAGCTCTATGCGGGGGGCGAGATCGGCAAGCGTCTGGCGATCCAGCGACACGAGGTCGACGGTCGTCGGCCTGCCGTACCAGAATTCGTGGCAGGTCCCCTCGTTCAGGAGAACGATATCGCCCGGGGCGATCTTGACCAGCGCCTTGCCGTCGATCGAAATCTCGTGCTCCTCGTTGTGGATCAGCAGCAGGTATTGTTCACGGCCGTCCTGCAGCAGCTCCCGCGTCCGGGCGCCGCCCATCGGGTTGTAATGCCCCCGGGCCACCGTCAGGCCGCCGGGCAGGGGCATTGCCTCCATGTCGATGCGGACATTGTCGCGGTCGGCCGGGGCAAACCGGCGCCCGCCGATATGACGCGCCATGAAATCGTGCACGAAGGCAAGCCGCTCGCGCAGCGGGACGTCTTCCGTCGACAATCGACGCGTGGGAAACAGGATGGAACCCAACCGCTATCCTTTCAGTTTGGCGACTTCGAAGGTTTCCAGCAAATACGACGGATGCAGAAAATTCGATTCTGTACCGTTTTGCGGAATTGTACAGGCATTCGCGCAAGGTTGGCTTGACCGGCAGCGAACACGTATTTTCCCGCAGGCGAACATATGCCGCCGCAAGCGAGAAGATCGCCTCACCTCGCTCGGAAATAGCGGCACTTTTCCGGTGCCGGCGACTTGACCGTCGAAACCGCCGTTTTCAAACTCAGGGAGAAGCGGGACTCGCAAGGTTGCCGCCGGTCCGCAGGGCAGGAGATTGCATGGAGAATATCGGTATCGCGCTGATCCTGTTGCTGGCGGTGGTCGTGAGCGGGACGCTTGCCCGCCTCTCCCCGGTCGCCGTTCCCCTGCCGCTGGTGCAGATCGCGCTGGGCGCGGCCATCGCCGGCGTCACCGGGTCCAGGGTGGAGCTCGAACCGCACTTCTTCTTCCTGCTCTTCCTGCCGCCGCTCCTGTTCCTCGACGGCTGGCGCATTCCCAAGGAGGGGCTGTTCCGCGACAAGGGAACGATCCTCGAACTCTCGCTCGGCCTCGTCGTCTTCACCGTGATCGGGGTGGGCTTCTTCATCAACTGGCTCATCCCGTCGATGCCGCTGCCCGTCGCCTTCGCGCTCGCGGCCATCGTTTCCCCCACGGACCCGATCGCGGTCTCGGCGATCACCGCCCGCGTGCCGATCCCCAAACGCCTGATGCATATCCTGGAAGGGGAGTCCCTGCTGAACGACGCCTCGGGCCTCGTCTGCATGCGCTTTGCCGTTGCCGCCGCCCTCACCGGCGTCTTTTCGCCGGTTTCGGCGCTCGGCACCTTCCTGTGGCTGGCACTCGGCGGCATCGTCATCGGCGCGGGCATGACCTGGATCGTGATGAAGGCCAAGGACCACCTCTCGCGCAAGCTCGGCGAGGAGCCGGGCTCGCAGATCCTCATCAGCCTGCTCATTCCCTTCGGCGCCTATCTCCTTGCAGAGGAGCTGCATTGCTCGGGCATCCTTGCGGCCGTCGCCGCCGGAATCGCGATGAGCTATGCGGAACAGACCGGCCAGGCCCTCGCCGTGACGCGCGTGCGCCGCGCGGCCGTGTGGGACACGGCGCAGTTCGCCCTCAACGGCATCATCTTCGTGCTGCTCGGCGAACAGTTGCCGAGCATCGTGGCGGGGGCGGCGCAGGTGGTGGTCGATACGGGTCATCACGATCCGGTCTGGCTGGCGATCTACGTCGTGGCGATCAACCTCGCGCTGGCCCTGCTGCGCCTCGTCTGGGTCTGGATATCGTTGCGCTTCACCCTCTATCGCGCCGCAAGGCAGGGACGGACGGTCGCGAAGCCGAACTGGCGGCTGGTGGTGGCGATGTCGGTGGCCGGCGTGCGCGGCGCCATCACGCTGGCCGGTATCCTCACGCTGCCGCTCGTCCTCGACGACGGGACGCCGTTCCCGGCGCGCGACCTTGCCATCTTCCTTGCGGCGGGCGTGATCATCGCATCGCTCCTTGCCGCCAGCATCGGCCTGCCGTTCCTGCTTCGCGACCTGGAACTGCCGCCCGAGCCCGGCCATCAGCGCGAGGAGGACGCCGCGCGCATCGCCGCGGCGGAAGCGGCGATCCGGATGATCGAAAGGCTGCAACACGAACTGGGCGAAGGCCGGGGCGACGCCGACCTCTATGCCGATGTCGGAAGCCGGCTGATGGAGCTCTACCGCCAGAGGATCGACACCCGCTCCAAAACCGGCGACGAGGCCGAGCAGGTCAAGCATCTCGAGGAGATCGAGCGGCGGCTGCGGCTGGCCGGCGTGAGAGCCGAACGCGACGAGATCTACCGCCTCGGACGCGCCCGCAAGCTCTCCGACGACCTCGTGCGCAAGCTCGTGCGCGAAGCCGACCTCATGGAAGCCCGCTACGCCGCCATGGCCTAGGATCGCCGCGTAAAAAACTCAGAACCCGGACGGAGCGGCGTCCAGCAGGCTGGGCTTGCCCTGGGAGAGCCGGTAGATGGCGAAACGGCGCGCAGAACGTCGTTGGCCAGGCCCGCGTCGCCCTTGGCGCGGACGGTGTCCATGTTCTTCAGCGAACGGGCGCGCAGCTCCCGACGTCGGCCGGCTTGAGGCGGCCTGCCTGAAGGTCGCTCCATTGCGGTATCGACGGGTCATGACCGCCGATCGATGCCTCGAAGGTGGCGCGGTCCAGCTTGACGATCCGTCCGCTTGACGTGAGGCTCACCATCTCCTTCTTGTTGACATAGGCCAGGCTGACATTCAGCCGGCAGAAGAACCGCTTGCTACCGTTCGAGACGATCCAGCCATACGCACCGGACTTTCCCCTGGTGAGTTTGCCGACGGCGTAATCCTGCCGTGCAAGCTTGGAAAAGGATTCCGCCTGCGCAATACCCGGCATGGCGGTCAGGCCGGCCATCGCGACGGCGACCAGCCACTTGAATGACATACACATTGATACCCCCGAAGCAGCCCGATACGTTCAATAGGGCCTGATAGAAAATTAATCCGAGAGATGCTTAACGCCAAAAGCATCCCTTAACTTGCGACCTTTGCCGGATGGTCACCTATCGAAAACAATGGTGATCAGCACATCCGGCCCCAGCTCGACGGTAAAGTTCTTCGAGGATCATTGACGACTACGATCCTGCTTACCAGATTGCAACAATACGGCGATCTGCCTGCAGGCAAATTACATCCCGAAATTGAGCGGTCAACCGGAAACATCGCATCGCGACATATTTTCAAAAGAAAGCTGCGTGAACGGCAATTCTCTCTGCCCGTCGCCGTCGTTTCCTGCTGAATCATACTGCGGCGGGCTCTACCCCTCCTCGCCTACAGGAAATCGTCCCGGCGCGGGGTGAAGGTGTCGATCAGCAGGCCGGGCGTCAGGGCGACCACGCCGTGCACGAGGTTCGGCGCGACGATAAAGCTGCTTCCGGCCTCGAGCCGCGTGGTGACGCCGTCCACCGTGACGTCGAAGGTGCCTTCGGCGACGTAGCTTGCCTGCGTATGCGGATGCGAATGGAGGGCGCCGACGGCGCCCTTCTCGAAACGGAAGGCGACGAGCATCATTTCCGGTCGCTCGCTCAGCACCGCGCGGCGATTGCCGGGCGCGACCTCGGTCCAGACGGTGTCTTCAGGCAGGGTATAATACATAGGTCCTCTCATCGCAGCGCTTCCATCGGCACCTTGTCCATGTCCGTGAAGCTCATGTTATCGCCGGCCATGGCCCAGATGAAGGCATAGCGCCCGGTGCCCGCGCCGGAATGGATCGACCAGCCGGGCGACAGCACCGCCTCGCGGTTCTTGAGGACCACATGCCGCGTCTCGCCCGGCTCGCCCATGAAATGGAAGATGCGCGTCGCTTCCTCCATGCCGAAATAGAGATAGACCTCCATGCGCCGGTCGTGCACATGCGCGGGCATGGTGTTCCAGACGGAGCCCGGCTCGAACATGGTGAGGCCGACGAGGAGCTGGCAGCTCTCGCAGACGTCCGGATGCACATACTGGTTGATGGTGCGGGCGTTGGATTCCTCCGCCGAGCCGAGATGCACCTTCCTCGCCATCTCGCGCGTGATGTGCACGGTCGGGCAGGCGCGGTGCGCCGGCGCGCTCAGGAGATAGAACAAGGCGGGCTCGGCCGGGTCGTCGCTGGCAAAGGCAAGCGCCCCCTCGCCCATGCCGACATAAAGCGCCTCCTGGAAGCCGAGCGCGTATTCCCGGCCGCCGACGCCGACCCGCCCGGCACCGCCGATATTGACGACGGCGGCCTCGCGGCGCTCCAGGAAGCGCTCCGTGCCGGTCTCGGCGACCCGGTCGATCACGAGCGTTTCGCCGGTCGGCACGATGCCGCCGACCACCATGCGGTCGAGGTGGCTGTAGGTGAGGTTCACTTCGCCCGGCTGGAACAGCGCCTCGATGACGAAGCCTTCGCGCAGGCCCTGCGTGTTGCGCCTTGCGGCGTCCTCGGGCCCGACAACCTGGCGTACGGATACGGAAATGGTCACGGCATCTGCCTCCTGCTTTCGGGGACGTTCAGGTGAGCACGACATAGTCGGTGAGCTGGCTGATGGTCGTGTCGGCCTTGGCGACGTCGAAGACCTTCGTGCCGTGGCTCATGATCACGAACCGGTCGCAGACCTGGTAGGCGTGGTAGATATTGTGCGTCACCAACACGCTGGAGACGTTCTCCGCCTTCAGCTTCAGCACCTGGTTCAGGAGCGCCTCGGTCTCGCGCACGGAGAGTGCCGAGGTCGGCTCGTCGAGCAGCAGCACGCGCTTCTTGAAATGGACGGCGCGGGCGATGGCGACGGCCTGCTTCTGCCCGCCGGAAAGGTTGCCGACCAGCGTATCGGGTGAATCGATGCCGGAAATGTGCACGGCGTTCTGCAGCACCTCCATGGCGATGTCGCGCATCTCGCGCTGCCGCAGGAAGCCGAAGCGGTCCGTCAGCTCGCGCCCCATGAAGATGTTGCGGGTGATCGAGAGCGAATCCACCAGCGCCGTGTGCTGGTAGATCGTCTCGATGCCGGCCTCGGCCGAATCCGAGCGGCAGGTGAAGGCAGCCTTCCGGCCGTCGACGGTCAGGTAGCCGTCGGTCGGCTTGTGGATGCCGGAGATGAGGTTGACCGTCGTCGACTTGCCGGCGCCGTTGTCGCCGAGCAGGCCCACCACCTCCCCTTCGCCGATGTGGAAGCTGAGGTTGCGCAGCGCCGTCAGCGCGCCGAAGCTCTTGGAGATGTTGTGCAGTTCGAGGAGATGAGACATCACGCAAGCCCTCGCCGCTCGATAAGATGGTTGAAGATGGCGGCCAGCACGATCAGCGTGGCGATGAACATGTCGAGATAGAAGCCGGGCGCGCGGAGCAGAAGCAGCACGTCGGTGATGGTGTGGATGAGCAGCACGCCGAGGAAGACGCCGACGATCGAGCCGCGCCCGCCCCGCAGGGAAAGCCCGCCGATGACGCAGGCGGCAATCGCCTGCAATTCAAGCCCGGCGCCCTGCCCCGGCTGCACGCTGCCGACGCGGGCCGTCGCAAGGATACCGGCGACCGCCGCCATGCCGCCGGCAATGGCGAAGGCGATGAGCTTGACGCGGTTCGTGTCGATGCCGATGGCCTCCGCCGCGCCGCGGTTGCCGCCCGTCGCGAAGACGTGGTTGCCGAAACGGTGGCGGTGCAGCAGGAAGTGGAAGCCGATAACGAAGAGCACGATCCAGATGAAGGCGGCATTGATGCCGAAAAGCGTGCCGGAAAACAGGCTGGTGAAGGCCGGCTCGGGATCGAAGCGCACCTGCACCGCGCCGTTGTAGAGCAGCACCGCGCCCCGCCAGAACAGGAGGCCGCCGAGCGTGACTATGAAGGACGGCAGGCCGAAGCGCAGCGTGATCTGGCCGTTGAGGAGGCCGATCAGCACGCCGGCGAGGATACCGAGCGGCGCGGCGAGAAAGGCGCTGAGGCCGGCGCCGACGAGGCTTGCCATCAGCACCGCGGTGAAGGTGTAGACGGAGCCGACGGAAAGGTCGAACTCGCCGGCGATCATCAGCACGCCCGCGCCGAGCGCCAGCGAGCCGAGCACGGGAACAGCCTTCATCAGGATCGTCAGGTTCTGCGGCGAGAGATAGCGGAAATCGTCGGGATAGAGGAGCGCGCCGGCGATGCAGACGATCTGCAACGTCACGAAGACGAGCAGGATCGCCCCCGCGGGCGTGGCCATGATCCGCTTGAGGATGGATTGTCTTTGGGTGCGCGAGCGGGGCGCGGCGCTTTCTGCAAGGATGGGTGTCACGGTCTGGCACTCGATCGTTGGGGAACGGGAACCCGCCGGCAAGGCCGGCAGGCCCCTCTGGGCACGATTAGCGGTAGCTGCCGATCAGCGGCTTGACCGAACCGATGCGCGACTTGTCGAGGAAGGCGCCCTGCCCGGTGTCGATGTCGGTCGGCGTCAGGCCGTACTTCTTGGAAAGCGCGATCTGGGCGATCGGATAGTAGCCCTGGAGGTAGGGCTGCTGGTCCATGGTCGCGAACATGGCGCCGCTCTCCACCGCATTGACGATCTCGACCGCAAGGTCGAAGCCGCCAAAGGGAATATTCACGCCGGCATCCTTGATGGCGCCCGCGCCGACCGTGGAGGTGACCGAGCCCGTGCCGAACAGCGCCTTGACGTTCGGGTTGGCGATGAGGAACTGGGCGATGATGTTCTGCGCTTCCGCCGGGTCGAGGCCGGCGCGCACCGTCTCCACCTTGATGCCGGCCTCCGTCATCGCCTTCTCGATGCCGCCGCCGCGCGCGACGGCGAAGCTCGCCTCCGGGATCTCGCGCGGATTGAAGACGACATCGCCGGATTTCAGGCCGAATTCCTTGATCATGCGGTTGCCGAGCTCGTAGCCCGAGGCGAACTCGTTCATGCCGACATAGGCCTGGCGGCAATTGCCCTTGGCGCCGTCGAGGTCGTCGTTGTTGAAGCCGATGACGACGATGCCGGCTTTCACGGCAGCGCAGATGCTCTCGTCGAAGGCGTCCGAGGAGGAGATGGAGACGGCGATGCCGTCGACGCCGCTTGCCGTCGCGCTCTCGATCAGGTCGTTCTGGCGCACCGGATCGTTGTTGGCATATTGCACGTCGAGGTCGACGCCGAACTGGGCGGCGGCATCTTGCGCGCCCTTCACCACGGGATTAAAGAACTGGACGCTCGGATCGAGGTAGATGATCATCGTCGCCTTCACGTCGGCGGCGAGCGCCGTCGATGCGAGCATGGTGGCAACGCCCGCGGCAAGAACCGCGGCTTTCAACCTGGTCAATTTCATTTGCGTATCCTCCCTTTGGATGTGCAATGCGGGTCCAAAAGACCCAAGTCTCGGCTGGCGGGCTCCGACCAAAGATTTCGCCAGCCGAGGTTTTCCTCCTCCGAACCGCCTCGCGGCAGCCGGTTATGCGAACCAGGGCGCCGGGCGCCCGAGCGTGACGTGCACGCCCTTGAACTGGGAATATTCGTCGAAGCCGTAGCGGCCGAGCTCGCGGCCAAGGCCGCTCTTCTTGTAGCCGCCGATCGGCAGTTCCGGCGTGCCGTCGATCACGCTGTTGATCCAGCAGCGGCCGGCACGGATGCGGCGGATGCTCTGCAGCGCGGTTTCCAGATTGGTCGACCAGACGGAAGCCGACAGGCCGAACTCGGTGGCATTGGCCATCGCGACGGCCTCGTCCGCCGTTTTAAAGGTCAGCGTCGAGAGCACCGGCCCGAAAATCTCCTCCCGGGCAATCGACATGTCGGGCGTCACGCCGGCAAAGATCGTCGGCGCATAATAGAGCCCGGCGTCCCTGCCGACCCTCTCGCCGCCGAGCAGCAGTTCCGCGCCCGCCGCGACGCCGGCCTCGACGTAGGAATGCACCTTCTTGGCATGCGCTTCCGAGATCATCGCGCCGATCTTCGTACGCTCGTTGAGCGGGTCACCGAAGGTCACCCTGCGGGAAATGTCGATAAGGCGCTCCATCAGCGCATCGCGGATGCCCTCCTCGACGAGAAGCCGGCTGCCGGAAATGCAGCACTGGCCGGCATTGTGGTAGACGCCGTAGGCGATGCCGTCGGCAGCCGCATCGAGGTCCGCATCGGCGAAGACGATCTGCGGGCCCTTGCCGCCGAGCTCCAGCCCGACGCGCTTGACGCTGCGCGCCGCGATCTCGCCGAGCTTCGTGCCGACGCGAACGGAGCCGGTGAAGGCGACCATGTCGACACCGGGATCCTCCGCCAGCACCTGGCCCGCCGGATCGCCATAGCCGGTGACGACGTTGAAGACGCCGTCCGGAATGCCCGCCTCGCGCGCCAGCTCCGCCATGCGGATCGAGGTGCCGGAGGTGAACTCGGACGGCTTCAGCACCACCGTGCAGCCGGCGCCGATGGCCCACGGCACGCGCTCGGAGGCAATGATGAAGGGGAAGTTCCAGGGCGTGATGATGCCGACGACGCCGACCGGCTCGCGCAGCACGAGGCCGAGGCGATCCTCGCCGATATTGTTGTGGCTCTGGCCTTCGAGTGCGCGCGCCTGCCCGGCCGCATAGGACCAGAGGTCGGCGCAAAAGCCGATCTCGCCGCGCGCCTGGGCGATCGGCTTGCCGACCTCCAGGCTTTCGGCAAGCGCCAGTTCCTCCTGATGCACAAGGATGAGGTCCGCCACCTTGAACATCAGGCGCGAGCGCTCGGCGCCCGACATGCGCGGCCACGGGCCGGTATCGAAGGCGCGGCGCGCGGCGGCGATCGCCGTGCGCACGTCGTCGGCCGAGGCGTCCGGCCAGGTGCCGACCACGACGCCGGCATGGCCGGGGCTCACCCGGTCGATGGTCCTGCCCGAGGCCGCGTCCACGGACTTGCCATCGACAAGCATCCGGTAGCGGGATTTAATGCCGAGGCGGGGATCACGGGAATCGGGCGCAATGAAATTGGTCAGCAATATCGTCTTCAGGCCGGCCACGCGGTGCCCGCCTCTCCCTGTTGCATCATCCGGTTTTCAGCCGCCGGATTTCTGTTGGCTTGAATTGTATGGTACTGTATGGTGGTTTAAATTGGATGTCAACGCGTGATGGCGGCGAAAGAAATGAACCTTGAATCCATGAAGATCGACACCGGCGAGACGGCGGCGGCGCATGTCGAGCGGGACCTGCGCGAATCCATCATCCGGCTGGAGCTCGCGCCCGGCGTGCGGCTCTCCGAACAGGAGATCGCCACCCGCATGGGCGTATCGCGCCAGCCGGTGCGCGAGGCGCTGATCGCGCTCGGCAAGTCGAAGCTGGTGGATATCCGCCCGAACCGGGGCACGGTCGTCGTGCGCATCTCCGCGCGGCAGATGATGGAGGCGCGCTTCGTGCGCGAGGCGATCGAGACCGCCGTCGCCCGCCGCGCCAGCGAGAGCTTCGACGGCTGGACGCGGCGCAGGATCGACACGATCCTCGCCCGCCAGAAGGCGGCGATGGAGGCGCAGGACCACAATGCCTTCCGCCGCGAGGACGAGCAGTTTCACATCGCGATCGCCGAGGGCGCCGGCTGCGGCCTTGCCTGGAACGCCATCTCCGACATCAAGGCCCACATGGACCGGGTCTGCAACCTCCAGCTCCGCCATCCCGATTCCATGACGAAGCTGATCGCCGAGCACGAGGCGATCATCGCCGCCATCGACACGCGCGATGCGGGAGCGGCCGAGGCCGCCATGCGCCGCCACCTCAACGGCATCCTCGCCGACCTGCCGCAGATCGAGGCCGACAACCCGGACCTCTTCGAATAGGCATGCGCCTTCCGACCGTCTCGGCGCCACGACGGAACGCACCGCGGTTCAACGCGTTCGGGCGATATGACGACGAAAGTCCGCCTGATAGCGATTGTATTTGCCGCGCTCGCCCTGGTTCCATCCGGCGCGCATCTCTTCTCGATGCCCAACAAATTGCGCCTCGAGGCCGCCGGCTACCTTGTCAGCCAGCGCGCATATGATGGGTGGAGCCTTTTCGCGATCGTCGTCATCGGCGCAACTCTCAGCAGCCTGCTGCTGGCGGTCCTGCTTTATCGAGCCGGACAATCCTATCTGCTTCCCGCGTTGGCGTGCCTTTCCATTCTCGGAACTCAGGCGATCTTCTGGACATTCGTTTTCCCGGCGAACAAGGCGACCGGGAACTGGACGACCCTCCCGCGGAACTGGGAAGCGCTTCGCATACAATGGGAATATGGACATGCAGGAAGCGCCGTTCTGAACATGCTGGCGCTGATCCTTCTGATAGTCGCCTCCGTCAGGGACTAAGATTCCGGCACGCTGGGCGCCGCTGTCTTGAGGCTCGGTCTATCAGCGGCGCGCGATACTCTCGCCGGACAATCGCCGAGGCAGGTTATTCCGAAACGCAGCCTGCCGTACTTCCCCATCGAAGGTTTCCGTGCGGCCATCGCCGACAAAGGTATCGGCGAGAAGCGCCAATGGGCAGGAGGCCGCTCTTGCCCATTCAGCGACAAGCAAGCTCGCAGGTGAGGGGCCCTCCCGGTCCACGATCTACCGATTGGTACAATGGCAAGATCGCCCCCCACTTCGAGCCGTTCGGTGAACACGAGAGACGGACATGGACAAAAGCGTCTGCTATAGGACAGTTTTGTCCGGCGCCTGAACAGGCCGCCCCGTCAATCGGCAACCGAGACATCGGGGGCGACGGCACCGATGTTATAGCCTTCGAGTTGTGCGGCACGCCCGTCGCGCCCTGGGAAATGCAGGATGGTCGCGGTTCCCGGGGTTACGGGCACAACGCGCGAGGGCGGCAGGTCGAGGAACTCGTGGCAGACGGCGCGGATCACCCCGCCATGCGCCACGACAAGCAGATCGCCCTCCGTGCGCGCCATCCAGTCGCGCACGCCCTCGGCAACGCGTGCGCGGAAGGCAAGCCAGGTCTCGCTGCGGTCGGGTGTGAAGGTACCCGCCCGCCAGGCCGTATAGTCCTCCGGCTGCTCGGCAATGAGGTCGGGCTTGCGACGGCCGGTCCATGCGCCCATGTCCAATTCGCGAAAACGCTTGTCGGAGGGCGCGTCGGGGTGGCCGATCAGGGCCACCGTCTGGCGGGTACGGCCGAGATCGGAGGCGATGATACGGGCAGGCTGCAACGCCTTGACATAGGGACGGAAGCGCTTGACCTGGGCGACGCCGCGCTCGGAAAGCAGCGAATTGTCCTGCCCCTGTAGCCGCTGTTCGGCATTCCATGCCGTTTCGCCGTGACGCATGAGGATGAGCCTCATTGATGAATCCTTTCTCCAGTGGCGGCGAAGACCGCGTCGGGTGTGCGTATGAACGAGAGTGCGAGAGGGTCGCCCGGCATTGCCGTGAAATAGCCATCGGCCATGGCTGTGATGCGCAAATCCCCCACCATCGCCGTCACCATGGTGCGTCCGGCAATGGGGGCCGCCTCGGCAAAGCGTGCGGTCAGCGTCGGCGCGCCGGCAACGGCGCCCACGCTCACATCCTCGGCGCGATAAAGAAGCTGTACGTCGTCCCTGCCGCCGGAAAGGGCCGCCGGCGCCAGCGCCGTCTCGCCGAAGACGAGGGTTTCACCAGAGCGACGCACCGGCAGCAGGTTTGCCGGCGGGGTGCCGAGGAAGGTCGCAACGAAGGTGGTCTGCGGATTACGCAAGAGGTCGATAGGCCGGCCGAACTGCTCGACGCGGCCGTTGTTGAGCACGGCGACGTGGGTCGCCATGGTCATGGCCTCCACCTGGTCGTGCGTGACATAGACCGAGGTGGCGCCGGTCGCCCGGTGGATGCGCATCAGCTCGCTGCGCATCTCGATGCGCAACTTCGCATCGAGGTTGGAGAGCGGCTCGTCGAAGAGAAGGATGCTTGGCTCGGGCGCGATGGTGCGGGCGATCGCCACGCGCTGCTGCTGGCCGCCGGAGATTTCCGCCGGATAGCGCTCGGCAAGGGCGTCGATGCCGAGCAGGGCAAGCACTTCCTTCACGCGCCTGTCGCGCTTTTCCCGCGGCCATTTCGCCACCTTCAGCGGCCAGGCGATATTGCCGGCCACCGTCATGTGCGGCCAGAGCGCGTAGCTCTGGAAGACAAGGCCCGCATTGCGCCGGCCGGCATCGGCGATGACCCCGCCCGTCCCGCTGGAGACCGTGCGCCCGACGAAGGCGATCTCGCCCTCGCTCGGGCTTTCGAGGCCCGCCAGCATGCGCAGCAGCGTGGACTTGCCGCAGCCGGACGGGCCGACGAGCACGAGGAAGGAACCGGCGGGAACGGCGATGTCGACGTTCCGGACGGCGGTGAAGGCACCGAAGCGCTTGACGAGGTTGCGGATCTGGATGGCGTCCGCGGCGCCGGCAGCAAGGGCGTTCATGACTCTTTCCATTTCTGGACGCGGTTCTGCAGACTGTGGGCGAGGAACGACGCCGCAAGGCAGACCACGAGGATGACGAGGGTGATGGCGTTGGCGAACTGCATGAAGCCTTCGGCCGCATAGCGATAGGCGACCATGCTGAGCACCGGCGAGGTGGCCGTGAACAGGAGGACGACCAAGGAGAGGTCTCGCACCATCTTGACGAAGACGAGGATCGCGCCCGCGAAAAGGCCGCGGATCGCCAGCGGGAAGACGATGGCGAAGAGACGGCGCACGAGGCTTGCCCCGGTCAGCCGCGCGCTCTCCTCGATATCGGCCGAGATCTGGCCGAGCACGGAGCGGCCCGACTGCACGGCGAAGGGCAGGTTGTGCGCCGAGGCCGCGATCACCAGCAGCGCGAAGGTGCCGTAGAGCGAGGGCAGCGGGCCGATCGGCGCGCCGTAGAGCGCGATATAGGCGGCCGCGAAGGCGATGCTCGGCACGAGCAGCGGCAGGAAGGCGAGCTGGCTCAGGACCGTGGCGAGCAGGGTGCCCTTGCGCTGCACGATCGTATAGGCGAGCGCCAGGCCCAGCACCATCGTCGTGAAGGCGACGACGAGGCCGAGGCGGATCGTAGTCCACAGCGCGTCGATGAGCACGGGATTGCGGAAGATGCCGGCCTGGCCCTGCGCGATCTCCCCGCCGCCCTCGCCGATCCAGAAATGCAGCGTCCAGTTGGAGAACAGCGCCCCGCTTTGCGGCGCGAGGCTCGAGGCGGCGAGCACCAGCACCGGCAGGACGGTGGTGAGCAGGCCGATGAGGACGGCGAGCGCGAAGAGCGGCCAGCGCCAGGCACCGAGCGGGAAGCGCTTGGTGCGCCCGCCCTTGCCGGTGACCGTGATGAAGGCCCTGCGCCCCGAGACGAGCCGGTCGGACAGGAAGAGGAACAGGGCCGAGACGACGATCAGCAACAGGGCGAGCACGAAACCGCGCTCATTCTGCCCCGTCTCGATCATGCCGAAGAGGCGGGTGGAAAGCGTCTGCATGCGCACCGGCAGGCCGAGGAGGGCGGGCGCGGCAAAATTGGCGACCGCGCCGGCGAAAGTGAGCGAGGCGGCCGCCACCAGCGCAGGCGTCACCACCGGCAGGACGATGCCGAAGAAGATGCGCGGACGCTTCGCGCCGGCCATCTGCCCCGCCTCGACGAGATCGGCCCCGACGGAGCCGAGCGCCGCGGCGATGATCGTGTAGGCGAGTGAATAATAGTGCGCGACCAGCACGATCGCCGTCGGGACGATGCCCCAGGCGAGCCAGTCGGGAATGGCAAGGCCGTTCGTCTCGAAGAAGCCGGCCGACCCGCCGAGGCGGGAATTGCGGAACAGCGTGCCCCAGGCGAGCGCCGCGGCAAAGCTCGGGATCATGTAGGGAAGCGATCCCATCAGGCCGAGGATGCGGCGCCCCGGCACGTCCGTCAGCACGACCAGCCAGGCGAGGAACCCGCCGATCAGCAGGCAGCCGCCCGCCACGGCGAAGCCGAGCACCATGGTGTCGAGCAGCGGCCACCACCACAGGTTCGCCGAAAGCCGGCTGGCGAGCACCGCCTTCCATGCCGCCATGCCTTCCGGCGTCAGCGTCGTCAGCAGGATGCGGGCAAGCGGCGCCACCACCAGGACGGCGACGATGACGACAAGGGCGGCCGGCAGGAGAAAGCCTGATCGGAGCAGCCGGCTGCCCGATGGCGCAAGAAGCGAAGTCGATGTCATGGAAAATCCTCCGGGCATGCCGGCGCCCGGAAAAGGCGCGCCGGCATGCGGCTCCGTCACTGGAGCGTGATGATGAGGTCGGCGACGCGGCCGCGGGCGGCGGCGGTCTTGGCCGGATCGATCGTCCAGGCCTTCAGGTCGGCGAGCTTGACGGAATCGGCGGCGTCGGCGATCGACTTGCGCACGGCATAGTCGCCGGGCACGTTGAAGGGCTCGAAGCCCGGCCCGCCCGTCGGGGAATCGTCGCCGAACATGAAGTCGATCAGGAGGCGCGCGGCGGCCGGATGCGGCGCCTTGTCGGCGATGGTCAGGATCGCCGGAAAGAGGATGCCGTTGGCCGGCACGACATCGTTGGCCACCTGCAGCGCCCAGCCCTCCTTCTCGTTGTCGCGGCGGTCCGAATAGGTGCCGAAGCCGACGGGCGGGTTCTTGGCGTTGACGTCGCCGATAGACTTGTTGAGCACGTCGCTGTTGGGAAGCAGGATCAGGTCGTTTTCGAACAGCGCCTTGATGAACTGGTCGCCCGCGCCCTCGAGGCCGTCCTCGACGACGATGTCCTTGCCGTACAGCGCCTTGTAGGCGGCGGCCATCTCGTCGGAATGCAGCGAGATCTCGGTCAGAAGGTCGAGCAACTCGCCGCGCTGGCTCGGATCGACCATCAGCACCCGGCCCTGCCATTCCGGCTCGGTGAGCTGCCACAGGTTGGTGATGGGCGCGCCGTCCGGGAAGGCCTTCTCGTTGTACATCAGGACCTTGGTGGAAAGGCGCTGGGTGAGCAGCGGCGTCTTGTAGCGATCCTCCAGCTCACCGGCGATGCGCGGGGGAACATAGTTGACGACGCGGTTCTCCTTCACCAGCTTGGAGAAGACGACGGGCGTATCGGCGATATAGAGCACGTCGACGGCATGGACGCCGGCCTGCTGCTCGGCCTCCACGCGGGCGATCTGCTTGGTCGAGCTCATGTCGAGCCCGATGAGGTCGACGCCCGGATAGGCGTCCTCGAAGGCCTTCTCGATCTTGGCGATGCGGCTCGACAGGGAGAAGACCGTGACGCTGCCCTCCTTCTTGGCGATCGGCAGCAATTGCTCCGGCGTCAGGCCGTCGAGATCCTCGGCGAGAGCGCCGGCCGGCAGCGCCAGGCAGGCGGCAAGTACGGTCATGGACAGTCGTTTCAACATGGTTTCCTCCTCCACTTTCCCCAGTCAGTCGAAGTCGTTGAACAGCTCCGACAGTTTCTCCAGTCTTCCGATGACCTCCCGCTCATGCCGCCCGGCAATCGTCAGTACGATGCCGTTGACGATGGCGAAGGGAATGGTCGGCGTCTGGAATTCGCTTCCCGAGCGCCCGCGCGGGGCGGCCAGCATGAGATCCGCCGCCGGCTCCATAAGCGGCCCGGCAAGATCCGAAATGAGGATGGTGCGCGCGCCCACGCGGGCGGCGTGGCGCATCAGCGGCCCGTAGCTCTGCGGCTGCTTGCGGAAGGCGAGCGCGATCACCAGGTCGTTGCCGCCGATGCTGACCAGACGCTCGGCGATGTCGCGCCCCCGGCCGGTCAGTGCAACGGTGGACATGCCGAAGCGGTCGAGCCGGCGCTGCAGGAAGCCGGCTACGGACTGGGCATGGCCCTGGCCGAAGACGAAGACGCGGCGCGCCTCGAAGATCAGGTCGGCGGCGTGGTCCACATCCGCCTGCGGCACGGACCGGGCAAGCGTTTCGAGCGCCGCGATCTCGGCAGCGATGAGGTCGGTGAGATAGTCGCCGTGCTCGACCTTTTCGACCGATCGGCGCATCCGGTTTGCCGCGTCCTGATCGAGCAGCACCTCGCGCTGGAGCTCGGCGCGCAGGTCTGGATACCCCTTGAAGCCGAGCTTCTGCGCCAGCCGCGTCGCCGTCGCCTCATGCACGCTGGCGCGCTGGGAAAGCTGCGGCCCGGACAGGAACGCGGCTTCCGCGCGGTTCTCCAGCATGGCTGCGATCAGCTTCTGATCGGCCTCGGTCAGCTTCCGGGACTTGGCCTTGATACGGTCGAGGATGGTCATGGCGCTCACAGGTTTCCTTGCAAGCGCGATTGTTTCCGCACATTTCCTTGCAGTCAATACAGAACACGCAAGAAACCTTGCAAATATCTGCAAGGATTTTCGCTGCCTCATGCCTACCGACAGGCAGATTTATGCTGCGCTTCGCGCGATCGAATTGAAGGGGGCGCAGCGCGCCCCCTTCCCTGCCGTCCTACTTCTTGCCGCCCCAGCGCTCCGGGTAGCCCGGCAGCTCCTGGCAGCCGCAGAGGCTGTAGTGCAGCGGCGGCATGCGCTCGTCGACATAGTCGGCGAGCACGTCCTCGGTGATCGCGGGCTGCGGCAGGACCCATTCGGGGCCCGGCACCTGCTTGCCGTCCAGGACGTCGAGCGCGGCGATGACGGCCGTGCGCCACTGGTAGGTCGGGTAGGACGGGCCGATCGCCGTCAGCTTATCCGCCTGCCACTTGCGCAGGAAGTCCTGCTGGTCCTCGCCGCTGATGACGGGATAGGGCAGGCCTGCATCCTCGAAGGCTTCGAGCGCGGCCGTTGCGGTATCGCCGGCGTCCATCCAGACCGCGTCGATCTTCTCGCCGCGGTTGATGTAGTCCTCGACGACGGACTTGGTCTTCGCCCGGTCGCTGCCGGTGAATTCCGAGCCGATCACGTTGATGCCGGCCTCGTCGAAGATGGTCTTGGCGGCCGAATAGCGGGTCTCCAGCACGTCGACGCCCGGCATGATGCGCAGCGCCAGCACATTGTCGCCCTTCTTCAGCTTGCTGGCGATGAACTCGCCCGAGGTGATGCCGAAGCCGTAGCCGCCGACCGGGTGGATATAGGTCACCGGGCAGGACGTGTTGACGCCGCGGTCGAAGACGATGACCGGAAGCTTGCCGCAGGCCGCCTCGACGGCCGGCGTCAGCGCCGCCGTCGTGTTCGGCGAGACGATCAGCGCGTCGCACTTGCCGCCGCTGACCAGCGCCTCGATGTCGGAGATCTGCTTGTCGTCCTTGCCCTCCGCGTCGACGACGATCAGCTCCTTGAGGCGGTCCTTGTGCAGCTCGGCCTCGGCGTTGAGGTTGTTGAGGCCGACCACGCGCCAGGGGTTGAAGACGCCGGCGTTGGAGAAGCAGAGCGTCACCTGCCCGTCCTTCCTGTACTTGGCCGTATCGACCATGCCGTCGCCGAGATGCTGCGCCCAGGGCTGGCCTTCCGGCCCCTGCGGCGTCATCGAAAGCTGCTCGCGCTGCTTCTTGAACTCGGCCGGGTCGTTGAAGTCCTGCGCCAGCGCCTGACCGGCGAATGTCAGCGCCACCGTCGTCGCCAGAAGTGTCCTCAGTGTCATGTCTTCCTCCTCCAGAAAGCCGGCCGCGCCGGCGGTTGATGATGGTCGGTCAGGTCCGCCGCCGGGTGCGCCACAGGCTGACGCCCACCGCGGCGATCAGGATCACGCCCTGGATGCTGTCGCGCAGCGCCTGCGGCAGGCCGATGAGATTGAGCAGGGTGAAGAGCGCGAAGAGGCTGAGCGCCCCGAACACCGCGCTCCAGATGGAGCCGCGCCCGCCCAGAAGCTGCGCACCGCCGATGACGCAGGCGGCGATCGCCTGCAATTCCAGCCCCTCGCCCGCATTGACGGAGACGCCGGAAAAGCCGCCGATCAGGATGCCGGCCGTCACCGCCGAGACAGCGGAGACCACGAAGGCGAGGATGCGCGTTGCCGCCACCGGCGTCCCGGCGAGCTCCGCCGCCCGCGGATTGTCGCCGACGGCGAGCGCCCGCTTGCCGTAGACGGTACCGTTGAGCCCCCACCAGGCGAGCGCCACGAAGCCGGCAAGGACGACGCCCGCCAGCGGCAGCGTGCCGACGAGGGGAACGCCGCGCCAGACGAGCCGGCCGAGATTGCGGAAGTTGTCGGGCAGGTCGCCGCGCGCCGCCCCGCCCGACCAGGCGAGCGCCAGCCCGTTGACGGAGAGCATCGCGCCGAGCGTCGCGATGATCGAGGGCACCTTGAGGAAGGCGACGACGAGGCCGTTCATAAGGCCGACCGCAATGCCCATGACGTAGAGCGTGCCGATGACCGCCCAGGTCGTCTCCGGATCGCCGTTGATGAGGATCGAGGCGGCGAGCACCGCCAGCGTCGCGACTGCCCCCATGGAAAGATCGAAGCCGCCCGTCAGGATGACGTAGAGCTGCCCGCAGGCGAGGATGACGAGGGGCGCCGCCCGCCGCAGGAAGTTCATGAAGAGGCCCGGCTCGAGATAGTTCGGCTGGAGGAAGGCGATGGCCGCATAGAGCGCGAGGAAGATCACGAGGCCGGCATTGACGGCAAGGCGCGCCGGGCGGCGAACGGGAGACGAGGTCTGCGGGAGCGGGCTCATGCGACGTGCCCCTTCGTGCGGACGGCATGGATGGCGACGGCAGCGACCACGATGGCCCCGCGCAGCACCTGCTTCAGGAAGGCGTCGATGCCCAGCATGTTGAAGGCCGCATCGAGGCTGGCGAAGAGCAGGACGCCCGCCAGCGTTCCCGCGACGCCGCCCTTGCCGCCGGCCAGGATCGTGCCGCCGATGACCGTGACGGCGATGGATTCGAGGTCGTAGATGCCGTCGCGGCCGATCCACGGCGTGCCCGATTGCAGCCGGGCGGCGAGGTAGAGCCCCGACGCGCCGGCAAACAGGCTGGCGACCACATGGGCCGAGAGCGTGACGCGCTCCGTGCGGATGCCGGCGAGCCGCGCCCCCTCCGGATTACCGCCGACGGCATAGACGCGCGCGCCGAACAGGGTGCGGTCGAGCACGAAAGCGGCCGCGAGCGACAGGACGGCGAGCAGCAGGATGGAATAGGGCACGCCGAGCACGCCGCCATAGGCAAGGACCTGGAATTCCCGCGCCACCGCACCCTGCAGCGCGCCGAAGGAGGCGGCGAGCACGCCCTGGACGATGAGCCCCGTGCCGAGCGTCGCGATCAGCGGATTGATGCCGCCATAGGCGACGAGCACGCCGTTGACGAGGCCGACCGCAAGGCAGAGGCCGAGGCAGAGCAGGATGGCCGGCAGGATCATCGCCGGATCGCCCTGCATGACATGAGAGGCGAGGACGGCGACGGCGCTGATGAGCGCGGCGACCGAAAGATCGATCGAGCCGACGAGGATCACGAAGGTCTGGCCGAGCGCGACGAGCCCAAGGGCCACCATGCGCTGGAGAAGGCCGACAATGCCCTGCCCGCCGAGCTGCGCCACCTCGCCGGTGGCAAGCGCGACCGCGACGAAGAAGCCGATGGAAAGGCCTGCGAGCAGCACGGCGACGGGCAGGCCCCGGGCGGCCGGCTTGTTCTTTGCGATATCCGTCGTCATGCCCGCGCCTCCCGCTGCGGCGCATCCGCGAGGCCGAGGGCGAGATGCATGACCTCTTCCTCGCCGGCGCCCCGCGGCAACTGGCCGGAGATTCCGCCCTGGTGCATGACGAGGATGCGGTCGGCGACGCCGATCAGCTCCGGCATGTCGGAGGAGACGACGACGATGCCGCGGCCGGAATCGGCGAAGGCGCGCATCGTCCGGTAGATCGCCGCCTTGGCCGCGATGTCGATGCCGCGGGTCGGCTCGACGAAGACGAGGATGTCGGATGCCTGCGCCAGCCAGCGCACGATGATCGCCTTCTGCTGGTTGCCGCCGGAGAGCGTGCCGATCTCCTGGCCGAAATCCGCCGCGCGCACATCCATGTCGCGCAGTTTCCCGTCGATGGCACGGGGCGCGAACGCGCCGTGCCCCGGCCGCGTGAAGAGGCCGGCCATCGAGCGCAGGGTCAGAAGCGCGTTGTCGCGCACCGACTGGCGCAGCGCGAGCCCTTCCCGCTTGCGGTCGCCCGGCAGGTAGCCGATGCCCGCGGCCGTCGCCTGGCGCGGCGTGCGCAGGGCGACCGGCCTGCCGCGCAGCGCGACCGTGCCGCCGGAAAACGGCGCGTCGCCGACCAGCGCCTGCGCCAGCGCCCCCTTGCCGGAATCCTCGAGGCCCGCCACGCCGACGATCTCGCCGGCCCGCACGTCGAAGGCGATGTCGCGCAGCGCGGCATTGGCGCCGTCCTTCACGGCAAGCAGCACCGGGCCCGGCGGGGACGCCGGCGGCGCCGGGTAGAAATCCTCAAGATCGCGGCCGACCATCGCCCGCACGATCTCGCCGATCGGGGCGGCCTCGCGCGGCCGCGTCCAGACCTTCCTTCCGTCCTTGAGGATGGTGATGCGGTCGGCGATGGCGGTGACCTCCGGCATGCGGTGCGAGATGTAGACGATCGAAACGCCCTCCCCGCGAAGGGTCCCGACCAGCTCCAGCAGCGCCCGGCTGTCGCGTTCGTCCAGCGCCGCCGTCGGCTCGTCCATGACAAGGATGCGCGCGTCGAGCAGCAGCGCCTTGGCGATCTCGACGAGCTGCTGCATGGCGATGGAAAGCGAGGAGACGGGCGCCTGCGGATCGATCTGCGCGCCGATGCGGTAGAGCAGCGCCGCGGCCGCCTCGCGCATCGCCGCCCAGTCGAGGATGCCGCGCCGGGCGATCTCGCGCCCCATGAAGATGTTCTCCGCCACCGTGCGGTGCGGCAGCAGGCTGAGCTCCTGGTGGATGATCGAGATGCCCGCCTCGGCGGCCTGCCGGGGATGGGTGAAATGCATGTTTGCGCCGGCGAGGCGGATCTCGCCGGCATCCGGCCGGTAGCTGCCGCCGAGGATCTTCATCAGCGTCGACTTGCCGGCGCCGTTCTCCCCGCAGATCGCGTGGACCTCGCCGGGCAGGCAGTCGAAATCGACGCCGTCGAGCGCGCGCACGCCCGGAAAGGCCTTGCTGATGCCGGACATGCTGAGGGCGGGAGCGGCCGTCATGCCAGCCGCTCTCCCGCCGCCGCCCATTCGCGGCGGATGAAGGCGATGCTCTGGGAAAAGAGGCCGTCGAGATCGTCGAAGAGATCGCGCCACACGCGGGTCGCCCCGGCGAGCTCCGGCAGCGCCCGGCCGAAGGATTCGACCGTCAGCCAGCCGTCGTAGCCGCAGCGGCGCAGCGCGTCGAAATGGGCGGCGAAGGGCACATGGCCGCTGCCGGGAACGCCGCGGTCGTTTTCGGAGACGTGGAAATGGTTGATCTCGCCGTGGTAGCGCTCGAAGGTTGCCGGCGGATCCTTCTCCTCGATATTGGCGTGGAACGTATCGAACATGTAGCCGTAGTTGGGATGGTTGACGGCGCGGTGGATGGCCGACGCCTCAGCGATGGTCGACATCATGTAGCATTCGAAACGGTTGACCGCCTCCGCCGAAATGCGCACGCCCGCCGGGGCCGCATATTCCGCCATCGCCCGCATCGCCTCCACGCAGCGGCCCGTTTCCGCCGCCGTCGGCCCGAAGCCGGTGAAGACGCCGACGGGCGAATGAAGGGGCCCCGCGACGATCTCGCCGCCCATCGCCGCCGTGCAGTCGACGATCCAGCGATGATGGTCGCGCGCTTTCGCGCGCACCGCCGGGTCGGGGCTGACGGGGTTCGCCTCGGGCGTCGCGACGGCCGCCGCGCCTGCCGTCAGGCCGATATCGGCAAGGAGCCGGCCGAGCGCCGCATAATGCTCCTGCCTGCCGGAGAAGACCGGAACCTCCACCGCGTCGTAGCCGAGCGCCTTCAGCCGCTCGAGCTGGCGCGCGTGCTGCATGCCGATATCCGCGCCGATGACGAGCAGGTTGAATGCGACTTTCACGGATGTCCTCCCCTTCGCCGCGCCGGCCTCTTCCACCGGCATCCGCGATACGAGCCACAATGGCAGGCTTGACTCGGCAATTCTTGCGGACGACAACAGTGGTAGATTTCTTAAGTCGTTTTGTGTTGGGAGGCGCGACGTGAACAGACATGCGGTGATTTCACCGGCCGGTTGCCGGCCTTCCGTCTTCCGCCAGCCGGACTCCGTCATGTATGCCGACAACTGCAGGGAGCTGCAGGCCGCCGCCCGGCGCGGCGAGGTCGAGCTGCACGCCTGGACGCGCGGCAGCTATCCCGGCACCTCGCTCGGCGAGCGCCTGCCGGGCATCCGCACCGTCGGCTTCTGGGATGCGCGCCACGGCCAGTCCTGGGGTCTCGGCCGGCATTGCAACGAGGGTTTCAAGATCGCCTATCTCGCCCGCGGCAGCCTCGACCTCGTGGTGGACGAGCGGACCTACGCGCTCAAGCAGGGCCAGTTCATCGTCATCCGCCCCTGGCAGCTCCATGCCATCGGCAATCCGAATGTCGGGCCGAGCCGGCTCCTGTGGATCATCCTCGACGCGGGCCTGCGCCGGCCGAGCGAGACGCCCGACTGGCCGGACTGGCTCGTCTTCTCCAGGGACGAGGCGACGCGGCTCGGCGAGATCCTGACGCAGAACAACCAGCCCGTCTGGGACGGCGGCGCCGAGCTCTGCCGCGCCTTCGAGGCGATCCCCTCCATCCTGCTGGATCGCAGCCCGGAGGACGGCGAGACGCGCCTGAAGGTGGCGATCAACGCGATGATGCTGAGCCTGATCGACCGGATGAGCGAGCAGGTGCCGACCCTCGACCCCGACCTTTCGACCTCGCAGCACACCGTCGCCATCTTCCTGCGCCGCCTCGCGCTGGCGCTGGAGGAGGACTGGTCGCTGGAGGGGATGGCCGAGGAATGCGGCCTCTCGCGCACCCGCTTTGCCGACCATTGCAAGAAGCTCACCAACATGGCGCCGCGCCAGTACCTCCAGCACCTGCGCCTCGAGCAGGCCTCGCGCCTGCTGCAAGACCCGCGCAAGACCAGCGTAACGGAGATCGCACTGAGCTGCGGCTTCAATTCGAGCCAGTATTTCTCGAACGCCTTCAAGAGGAGATACGGCCACTCCCCGAGCAGCTACAGATAGTAGTTCATTTCTACGCCCTATCCTAGGCGCGCACCACGCCGAGGAGGCTGGCATGTCATCTTAACGAGGAAGGCGGATTATCGCGATAGCAGCTCCGATAACGGCGATTGCCACCGCCGCGCCGATGCATGCTCCATAGAGGCCCAAACCAAGGATGAAGCCCGCCAGAACCGGAGAGGTGATATCCGTCACGGCGACCAGTGCCTGCCCTGTTCCCATGACGACGCCTTGCCGCTCGGACGGAACATGGACTGACAGCGCTGCAAGATATGTGGGCTTTGCCAGAGCGTCGCCTGTGCTGATGCAGAGAACGGCAAAGGCGAGGACGGGGATCGTGCTCGCCAACCCCGCGCTGACGAAACCAGTGCAGATGAGGGCAAATATCAGCACGATCAACCGGCGTTCCGGGAAGAACCGGCCGAGCCATCCGAGCAGGAAAAGCTGGACGAAAATGTTGATCACGCCGTCCGCCGCTATGATGTAGCTGAACTCGCGCGGCCCAAGCGCGTGGCCGTTCCAGACAAACCTGTCAGCAAGAAAAATCGGGAGCTGCGAGGTATACATTCCATACGCGAAGAAGTGGCAGAGCATCACGATGATGAGCACACGGATCACCGGCGAGCTGGTTATTGCCCGCAATGAGATTTTCGCCTGATCGGCCTCGCCCTTGGCCTGTTCCGCCACCTTGCCGCCTTTCAGGCCGAAGGCCGTCACGACGATGCCGGAAGCCGACAGCGCCAGCGCCATGTAGATCGGCGCGGTCAAGGAGATTTCGGACAGAATGCTTGAAAGACCCGCACCGACGATCGCCCCGAGGCCAAGCCCGGCATTTACGACGCCAATCGCCTGGCGTCGGGTCGTCGACGAGCTGTTGTCCGCCGCATAGGCGGCTGCGGCCGAGAAGTTGCCGGCCGTGAAACCGAACAGGAAACGTGCCAGCAGAACCGTGAAAATGCTTTGCGCAAGTGCGAGCAGCAGCAGGCTAACGATAGCTACGGCTTGGCTGGCCAGAAGAACCCGCTTGCGCCCGAAACGGTCGGAAAGCTGGCCGAGCAGAGGCGATGCGGCGGACTGGCTCAACGCTTCCGTAGCAAGGACCAGGCCGAAGACCAGCGGACTGGCCCCCATCTCCCGCAAATAGAATGGCAGGACGGGTAGAACCGCGCCGATACCCGCAGCATAGAGGCTGACGATAGCGAAGAGAGGCAGCATCAGCCACCAGTCGAGGTTCTCCCTCTCGCCGGCAACGCCCTCCGGTAAGGAGCGACCGGTCATTTCATGTCCTTCCGGCATTCATGGCAAACACGGTGCGGCAAGTGCTATCGTCCAGCGGCCATGCCCGGTCGAAATCAGCGAACGGCACCGGCTTGAAGGCGATCGCCAGATTGTTGGGGACGGCCGCACGCAGGACCTCGCCCGTGATTTCGATCAGGCGCGGGACGGGCACGCTGCCATGGCCGCTGCTCATCAATTCGATAGCCGAGGCGCGCAGGACGGAACCTGGCAGGGTAATATCCGATGCGGACACCGATCCGACCTGAACGAAACGCATGGGCACTGCGTCCCGGCCTGCCTTGGCGGCAGCGATCAGCAGGCGCCCGGCGCCAGGACCCCAAAGATAGTCGATCACGATATCGATGCCTTGGGCCAATTCCTGCATGAAGCGATGTTCAAGCCACTCTGCATCCTCGCCGAGCTGGATCGTCGTATCGGCACCGAGGGGATCTCGCTTCGCCAAGCGCCTTGGCGTTGCGGCCGGTGGCTATGATGCGGCCCGCACCAAGCAGCCTGGTTATCTGGACCGCAAGCCGTCCCGATGTGCCGGTGGCACCGTTGACCAGCACCGTCTCGCCCGGTTTCAGGCGGGGACGTTCGGTCAGCGCAACCCAGGAGGACATGCCGGGGTTGGCGATCGCCGCGATATCTACCCGGATCAGTCTCTCGCCTGCTGACGCCACGGGGGCGGCAAGTTCGCCCAGAGCGGGGGGCCGTCCGGTAGCAGAAACAATCGCGGCCCTCATTTCAGGCCCCCTTCGCCTTGCCCCACGCCCATGTCGCCGAGATAGCGCTCGAGCTTTGCGGTTCGTTCTTCATCAAGGCTCAGGATCGCGCCGACATAACCGTCCGGCCGGATCAGCACGCACTCGCCCGGTGCCAGTTCGTAGGCATCGCGGAGATGACCCCAGGCGTCGACGATATCGCCTTGCGGGCCGATATGGTGGATATGCAGCCCCGGGCGAGAGGCGACCGCCCCGAGCCCGGCGTCGTGGACGAGCAGCGTCCAATGCTGCCCCCGGAACAGCTGGAAGAGCCGGGACGGCTGGCCTGCCGCACCCCGGATCGGGGCATCCGGCGCGCGGTCCCCGGCGCGCAAGCTTCCGGCGCGTTCGGACAATTGCCGGGAAAGCGGCGAACCCGGATAGCCGATATCGAGCTGGCGCACCTCGCGGCCGCGCCGCATCCCGCCCTGCTTTTGCGCATCGAGCAGGCGGACCGAAAGCCCGAGCACCGATGCCGCGACCGGGCGCCGTTCCGCCTCGTAGGTGTCCAGCAGTTGAGCCTCCGCACCCCGAAGCACGGCGGCCAGTTTCCAGCCCAGGTTATAGGCATCCTGCACGCTGGTGTTGAGGCCCTGGCCGCCCGTCGGCGGATGGATATGGGCGGCATCGCCGACGAGGAACACCCGGCCGACGCGGTAGCGATCGGCCAGCCGGGCGTTCATGGCGTAGGCCGAGGCCCAGGCGACCGAATGCACCTGGATATCATGGCGGCCTGTCCGCTCGCCGACCATCAGCCCAAGACCCTCGGCCGAGAGATCGACCGCACGGTCCGGCGGGACAGGGGCCTGGATCTGGAAGAGATCGGTTCCTGCAAGCGGGCAGATTGCGACCATCCGCTCCGTGTCGCCGTCGTTGAACTGGTGCCATGCATCGCGCTTCAGCCCGGACAGACCGACATCGGCCACGATCGCATGCACGCCCAGCGTCTTGCCCGGGAACGCGACCCCGAGGGCATGTCGCACGAAGCTCCGTCCGCCGTCCGCGCCGACGAGATAGCGCGCATGGACGGTCTCTTCGCCATCCGGCCCGGCAAGGCGCGCCTCGACGCCGTTCCCGCCCTGTTCGAAGCCGACCAGCTCGCATCCGAACTCGACCTCATGGCCCAGCTCGGCCAACCGCTCCCGCATGATCCGCTCGGTGAGGAACTGCGGGATCATCAGCGCGAGATGATACGGCTCCGAAGGCGTCGGATCCTGGCGCTCGAGGTTGTCCTTGTCGGTCCAGCCGCCATCGTCACGATAGACACGCAACGGCGGATAGGTGCCGCCCGTGGCGGCGACCTTGTCGAGAATGCCAAGGTCCTCGAAAATCTCCTGGGTCCGCGGCTGAATGCCCTTGCCGCGCGAACCGTGGAAGGGCTCCCCGCGCTTTTCGACCAGCCGGAAGGATATCCCGCGCCGCGCAAGCTCGATCGCCAGCGTCAGGCCGGCCGCTCCCGCGCCGCAGATGAGCACATCTGCCGCAAAACCGTTTGTCATGTCCGTCTCCATGTGTGTATTATGCACATAATAGGAGGGCGAGATGCCGTCAAGAAAAAATGTGAAAAATACACATATCGAGAGTCGCCTGCTTCGGCAGCTCCACGGCGCGCTGATGGACATCGTCAGCGTCATGAACCGGCCGCAGCGCGACGAACAGATGGTGCGGGAGGCCGGGATCGCGCTGGATCGCGCCCTGTTTCCCCTGCTGGTCGGGATCGAGCGGGTCGGGCCGATCGGGATCGTGGAACTCGCCGACCGGGCCGGCCGCGACTACACCACCGTCAGCCGCCAGGTGGCGAAGCTGGAAAGCCTCGGCCTTGCCGAGCGCCGGCAGAACGCGTCCGACCGCCGCGTCAACGAGGCCGTGATCACGCCGAAGGGCAAGGCGATGACCGACAGGATCGACGCGGCGCGCGAACGCTACGCCCGCGCCATCTTCGAGACATGGGACACCCACGACGTCGACGAGCTCGTGCGGCTCATGCGCAAGTTCGCCGATGCCGTGAAGGAACAACCGGAGGCTCCATCCCGCGCCGAGGAGAACATATGATGCTCCACGCGTTCTATCGGGCCAATCGGCTTACAGATTCACTCGGATCTTTCCAGCGAAGCCTCGGTTGACGAGGCTTTCCGTCAACTCGGCTTGGATCGGCTCGATCCTTCCCGTCAACAATGGCGAGCTTGCGTTCGACACGTTCATGCAACTCGGCGCGGCGCCGCTGGAAAAATGGAACAGCACCATTGGAAGCCATTTGACCGGCCCTTCCTGATGTCGCGCGCTGCAAAGCCCTCGCTCCAGGATGTCGGAAGGCGTCGATCTTGCCTATGCCGCAGCAAAGGGTGGCATGCCGGCGCTTGTACAGGCGCCGGCTGTTCAGCCCGGCCCGAAAATCCGAGTCAACATCATGGTTTGATCGACGTCCCCGTCCTAGACGCCGAGATAGCGTTGCAGCAGTTCCGGCTGCTTCTTCAGTTCGCTTGCCGGCCCTTCATGGGCGATATGGCCGTTGTTAATGATATAGACGCGATCGGCCAATGCGAGCGTCGCCGCGAGGTTCTGCTCGACCAGCACGATCGTCTGGCCAGCCCTGGCCAGATCCTGGCAGGCGCGCATGAGGTCGCGGACGATCACCGGCGCAAGCCCTTCGAACGGCTCGTCGAGCAGGACGACCCTGGGGTCGCGAACGAGGGCGCGTGCGATTGCCAGCATCTGCTGCTCGCCGCCGGAAAGGTCGGTGCCGCGGCTGGTGCGGCGCTCCTTCAGGCGCGGAAACATCTCGTAGATGCGGTCGAGCGGCCACCTGTTCTCGGCGGTCAGGCCGGCGAGGATGATATTTTCCTCGACATTGAGGCTGCCGAAGATGCGCCGGTCCTCATGGACGAGCTGCATGCCCCGGCGCGCGACGGCATGGGCCTTCCGGCCCGCCAGTTCCTCGCCCTCGAGCCTGATGCTGCCGGTGCGCGGCCGCACCACGCCCATCAGGCTTTTCAGCGTGGTCGACTTGCCGGCGCCGTTGCGGCCGATGAGCGCGACGACCTCGTTCTTCTCGACGCGCATGGAGACGTCAAACAGGATGTGACTGTCGCCGTAATAGCTGTTCAGCCCTTCGACTTCGAGCAGGCTCATGCCATCTCCTCGTCAACGCCGCCAAGATAGGCTTCCTGGACCTTGGGGTTGTTCTTGATTTCTTCAGGCGTGCCCTCGACAAGGACCCTGCCCTCCTGGAGCACCGTGACTTTGCCGACGAGTTCGAACAGCGCATCCATGTCATGGTCGATGATGATCATGGTGCGGCCGATCGCAATCGACTTCAGCAGGGCAACGGTGGTCACGCGCTCCTGCGGGCTCATGCCGGCCAGAGGCTCGTCAAGCAGCAGCAGGCTGGGCGAGGTCGCCAGCGCCAACCCGATCTCGAGGCGCCGCTTCTCGCCATAGGCGAGTTCGGAAACGGGCGTATCGAGGCGGCGGGTCAGGTTGACCAGCGCGGCGGCGCCCTCGACCTGGTGATCGAGGCCCGGCACGCCCGACAGGCTCCTGTAAAGGTCGAGCTTGAACTTGCCGCGCAGCAGGCCGAGCGCCGCGATGGACAGGTTCTCGCGCACCGTCAGCCGCTCGAACAACTGGTTGATCTGATAGCTCTTGGTCAGGCCGAACTGGCACACGTCGGTCACGCTGAGGCCGGTGATGTCGCGGCCTTCGAACACGATCTTGCCCGATGTCGGCGACACTTCGCAGGTGAGCATCTTGAAGAAGGTCGACTTGCCGGCGCCGTTCGGCCCGATGATGCCGCGCATCTCGCCATAGTCGACCGAGAAGTCGATATCGCTGTTTGCAACGACGCCGCCATAGCTCTTGGTCAGGCCCGTTGCCTTCAGGATGGCGCCGACATTCTCGCTCGACGGCTTGCGGGCGAGCATTTCGGCGCTGCGGTTTGCGATCGCGGCCATGTTCTCGACTTCGGCGCCCGTCCCGGCGGTCGTTTCGTCGACCGGCTCGTGCTTGCGCTTTTCGCCGGCCGCGAGGTGATAGAGATCGACGAACGCGCCGACGAGGCCGCGGCGCAGGAAGCAGACCAGGAGCACGAAGACGATCCCGAGGACGAGCTTCCAGCTGGCGCCGAGGTTGAGCGTGGTCTGGAAGAAATCGCTCATGAAAAGCCATGCGCCTGCGCCGAGCAGCGGGCCGAACAGCGTGCCGGCGCCGCCGATCGCCGTCTGCATGACGATCTCGCCCGACGTTGCGAACATGAACGCATCGGGCGGCATGAAACCCTGGAACATGCCGAGCAGGCCGCCGGCAAAGCCCGTGTAGATGGCGGCGATGACAAAGACCGACAGCTTGTATCCGTGAATGTTGTGGCCGAGCGCCTCGGCCCTCAGCGGATTGTCGCGGATGGCGCGCAGCAGCAGGCCGAACGGCGAGCGCACGATGCGCAACGCAATTGCCAGTCCGACGAAATACCAGAAGGCAAAGAAGATATACATCGTCCAGTTCGAGTCGAACTCGATCGTCGTGAACCCGAGCGAAAGGTTCGGCGTGGGAACACCCGGCAGTCCGTTTTCGCCGCCGGTATATTCCGACAGCGGATTGAACTCGACGAAGAAGAAGACCTCGGCGATCGCCACGGTGATCATGGCGAAATAGATGCCGGTGCGCCTCAGCGCGATCAGGCCGACGAGATAGCCCACGACGCCGGCGGCGGCCGCGCCCAGGAACAGCGCCAGGATGGTGTTTTCCATCGGCGTCTCCGTCAGCATGTAGGCGGCGAACATGCCGCCGGTGCCGAAGAAGGCCGCCTGGCCGAAGGAGAGCAGCCCGGTATAGCCGAACAGCAGGTCGAAGCCGATGCCGAGCAATCCCCAGATGAGGATGCGGTTGATGGTGCTCGGCGTAAAGCCGAGATAGGGGAGCACGAACGGCGCCAGGCACAGGCCGATGACGACGAACAGTTCGATGAGGTAGGGGCGTTGTCTGATCATGGGGACCGCGTCTATTCGCGGCCCGCCGTGCCGAGCAGTCCGTGAGGACGAAGCACGAGCACCAGCGTCATCGCCACGAAAAGCATGACATAGGAATAGGCCGGGTTGAACATGGAGGTGATCGAGATGATCTCTCCTGCGATGAGGCCGCCAATGATGGCGCCGGGGAACGACCCGACGCCTCCTATCACGACGACCACGAAGGTCTGGACGAGGATCGCCTCTCCGACATCGGGCGCGATCGAAACCACCGGCGCATTGACGATGCCGGCAAAGCCGGCCGCCATCGCGCCGATGCCGAAGACGAGCATGAACACCTTGTAGACATCGATGCCCAGCGAATCGACCATGACCGAATCCTCGATGCCGGCGCGCACGATCATGCCGAGACGCGTCTTATAGAGGACGAAGTAGAGGACGAGCAGCGCGATCGCGACGATGCCGAGCGCAGCGAGGCGATAGGTCGGATAGACCATGAAACCGAGATTGGTGATGCCCTGGAACATCGCCGGCGGCGGGGTCGTACGCGACAGGCTGCCGAAGAAGAAGCGGACCAGTTCGACGAAGACGATGCCGAGGCCGAAGGTGACGAGCAACTGGTCTTCAGGCGGCCGCGCATAGAAATGCCGGATGATCAACCGCTCGGTGACGACGCCGGCAAGCATGACGAACAGCGATCCGACGACCATCGCGGCTATGAAGGAATCGGTATAGGTGTAGGCGAGCCAGCCGGCATAGCCGCCGAGCATGAACATCGCGCCATGCGCGAGATTGAGCACGCCGAGCGTGCCGTAGATGATCGTCAGGCCCGATGCGATCAGCGCCAGCAGCGCGCCCAGCACAAGCCCGTTGAAGCATTGCGAGATAAAATTCGCCCAGTTGACCACGCGCCCCACCTTTGTAATGGCCCGCCCGGGCATTTGCGGGGCTCGCCCCCGCGCCGCCGTCGGGCCGGATATAAACGGACCCCCCGCGGCTTTGGGCCGCGGGGAGACTGTCGCGCCTCAGGTATAGTCGCCCGGCTGGCAGCCGAAGGCGTCCGGCGCCTGGATGACCGTGTCGCCCGCGACCATTTCGAGCACTTCCCAGAAATCCTCGTCGTTCTTCATTTCGGACTGGGCCTTGCCCTTGACGATGACGACCGGGCGCACGCACTGATGGTCTTCGGGGCGATAATGGACATCGCCGAGCAGCGAGGGGATCGTCTCGCCCTTTTCGTACTGCTTGATGACATCCGGCGGATAGAAGCTGCCGGCTTCCGTCACCATGCGCGCCCAGTGGGCGAAGCTGACATAGCTGTTCTCCGCGCCCCATTCCGGCCGGTAGCCGTATTTCTGCTGGAACACCTCGACGAACTGCTTGGCCAGCGGGAACTTGTCCTCCAGCGTCCACCAGAAGTCGGTCGCCGCGAAGACGCCGGCGGTGATGTCCGGGCCGACTTCCTTGGCGAGGAACGGGATCTGGTAGGGAATGACCAGCGTCATCGTCGGCAGGATGCCGAACTGCTTGGCCTGCTGGGTCGACAACACGGCGTCGCGACCCCAGTTGACGTTGATCAGGAACTCGGCGCCCGAATTGGCGATGTTCGTCAGATACTGGCTGAAGTCCTGCGTGCCGAGCGGCGACACCTGATTGGTGACCATCTCCCAGCCGGCTTTCTGCGTCAGGTAGTCGTTGACGGACTTCGTGGTAGTGTGGCCGTAGGTGTAGTCGGGCGTCATGAACGCCGCCTTGCGCTTCTCCCCGAAATTCTTCACCAGCACCGGGCCGATCGCGTTGGCGGCCATTTCCCCGTAGAAGCCCTGGCGGAAGCCGTAGCGCACGCAGTCCTTGCCGGTGGTGTCGTTGGAACCGGAGATGCCGGCGAGGTAGAGAATCTTTTCGCGCTGGGCGAACTTGTTGAGCGCCACCGCGACGGCCGAGGAGGTCGACCCGGTCATCAGGACGATCTTGTTCTGGTTGATGAACGTCTGTTCGGCCTGCACCGCATTGTTGGGCTTGGCGGCGGAGTCGGCCGAAAGAAGCTGGACCTTCTTGCCCAAAAGGCCGTTGTCGATCTTCGGCGCGATCGCTTTCATGAGCTCGTGGTTGGTGTTGATGTGCTCGACGGCGAGCTCCCATCCCTTCAGCTCGTCGGCGCCCTGCACCGCATAGGTGCCGGTCAACGGAACGGCCGCGCCGACATAGATGCTGTCGCCCTCGGAGCCGGCCGGCCATGTGCCGATCGGCGGCTTGTCGTCCGCCCATGCAAGGATCGGCATTGACGGCAGCATTGCCGCACCCGCCGCGCCCGCGCCGGCAAGCAAGGCCTGGCGGCGCGTCCACGCGCTATTCAAAATTCGAGACATAGACTTCCTCCCGTTTCAGACGCCGGCCCTCCCGGCCGCCCTGAGAACTCGATGGAGGAAAATTCCCTCGACAAATCCTGCAACAGGGCGTACGGCGTGCGCCGTCGACCCGGAATGAGCAGGATCAGCTCCTCCACTGAATCCAGGCTTCAATAAACGGCAGCAAACTGATCGAAACCTGACACAAAGCTGACGCGAAACTGAATTTTGTTAGTTTTTCGTGATTTGCCGTGTCGGCGGAACCGCCGCGTCAATCGCACCGATCAGCAAATCGAGGGACGGCGCGGCAGCCGCATATCCCGATTGCACGGACGAGCGCGCCGCATGCACGCCGTTCTCCAGCGCCAGCGCCGCCTCGCTGATCTCGGGATACCCGAACGTGCCGGCGGCGCCCACAAGCCTGTGCGCCAGGCTCTCGAGGTCCGCCAGCACATCGTCATCGGTCGGGTTGTATTCGAGAAGGTCCGCGAAACGCGCAAGCGCAAGACGATCTTCGGCAAGACGCGCGGCAAACGCCCCGTCCGGGTCGAGACGTGCGAGATCCGCCGGGCCCGGCCGCTTCATCATTTGGTTGCAGCGGGTCGTTTCCACCAGCCGGTAGCCGATGCCGCGGCGGGTCTCGACCTTGGCCTCGGCGCCGACGGAGTGCAAAACCTGCCTCAGTTTGGAGATATGGGCCTCGATCGCATTGCCGGACACCTCGTCGCTGAACGAGTAGAGCGCCTCTTCGATCATCCGTTTCGGCGTCATGTGGTTCTTGCGCCGGGCCAGCAGCTCAAGCAACTGGAATTGCTTGCGCGTCAGCGGCGCGCTGACGCCGCCGACGATCGCCTCGAGCGCATCGCGGTCGACGACGATGTTGGCCACGACCAGCCGATTGTCCTTCATGGACGACGGCCGGCGCAAGAGGGCGGCAATCCGGGCGCGAAGCTCGGGAACGGCGAACGGCTTCACCAGATAGTCGTCGGCGCCGTTGGCGAGCCCGCTGACCTTGTCCTCCACCTTGCCGCGCGCCGTCACCATCAGGATGGGGGCGGCAATCGAGCGTTTGCGCATTTCGCGGACAAGCTCGAGCCCGTCACGGTCGGGCAGGCCGATGTCGACGACCATCAGGGAGTATTCCGTCTCGCGCGCGGCAGCGAGCGCGTCCTCGGCAAAACCCATGACGTCGACCGTGAAGCCAAGCGCGCGCAGCTCCCGCCCGACAAGCCCGGCGACGTCGCGATCATCTTCCACGACCAGAACGCGTGGCGACGCGGACGCCATTCCATCATCGAATGCAGCGTTCTTTCCCGGCTCCGCCGTGGAAGCGCGGTTCACCATCTCACTCGCCCGATTGTTTCACCCCCCGGTTGTCTTGGGATTTTGGAAGGCTTGTGAGGCAAAAGCAAGAGGTTTACATATTTCGCCAGGGACCAGGAGCGTTCGTCGAACCGACATCCGGCACGCGGCAACGATTTCCTGGCCGAGGAGGAGGCATGTCGGCTTCGGTCCTGATCGCCGATGACGATCCGAACATATCGCGCGCCCTGGGTTTCCTGATGCGCCAGGAAGGCTATGACGTGCGCATCGTCGCCGATGGCGAGCAGGCGCTGGCTGCCGTCAGCAGCGATCCGCCCGACGTCATCCTGCTCGACGTCATGATGCCCAAGGGCA